>WNGM01000093.1_pt1 | contig 139817 bp, 143 predicted proteins | sample 5400571 | NCBI WGS metagenome assembly WNGM01 (sample SAMN13153378, study PRJNA577476) | soil metagenome | isolation source: 100 cm soil or saprolite under Garry oak tree replicate 2 | place: USA:California | collected 2016-06-15
CTCGGCCAGCACGTGCCCGCGCAGCGTCGAGTCGCTGCGGCTGACCAGGTCGATCGGCGCGCCGAGCCGCCGGGCGGCGGCGACCAGGCCGCGGGCGGCGCGGGTGGTCAGCCGGGCGGCGTCACGCTCGCCGACACTGCGCGAGTTCGTCAGCACGAAGCAGGTCCGGGCCGCGCCGCCGAGCGCGGCCTGGTAGACGTCGTCGTCCAGGACGGTCACGACCTGCACGTCGTGCACCGCCTGCGACCCCGTCGGGTCGTCGTCAAGTACCCCGAGGAGCATGCCGTCCGCGGCGCGCATCGCGCGGATCGATGCCCGCAGCGCGGCGCCGTCCTGGCGGGCCGGCGGCAGGCCGGCGAACACCTCCGCGGCGGCCAGGACCATAGGATCACGGTATCGGGGCCGCGGGCCGGTGCTCTGGGGAGACTGCTCCGATCACGGACCTCAATCCCCATGCGCTCCTCATGATCGTGGTGGATTGACTGGTCTATGCGACGTCGATCCACCGCGATCATGCAGAAGTGCTTATTCGCGACCGGGAAGGAGACTCAGTGGCGAACGTGGTGGTCACCGGCGGGTCCGGGTTCCTCGGCTCGCGCCTGGCCAGGGAACTGCTCGCCGCCGGCTCGCTCGACGTCGCGGGCGCTGGGTCGCGCCCGCTCACCGGGCTGACGCTCGTCGACCGGGCGCCGGCCCCCGCCGAGCTCGCCGCGGACAGCCGGGTGAGCGTGATCGGCGGCGACCTCGCCGACCTGCTCGATCCCGCCGCCGGGTCGGACCCGCCGTCCGGGACCAACCCGCCGTCCGGGCGCTCCGCGCGCGGAGCGCTCGCCGGCGCCGACGTCATCTTCCATCTCGCCGCCGCGGTCAGCGGCGAGTGCGAGACCGACTTCGACCTCGGCATGCGGACCAATCTGGCGGCGACCGAGTCGCTGCTGGCCACCTGCCGCGCGCTGGGCACGAACCCCGTCGTGATCTTCGCCAGCTCCGTCGCCGTCTTCGGCGCGACCGCCGACCGCGCGCTCCCCGCGGTCGTGGACGATCACACGCTGCCCAGCCCGCAGTCCAGCTACGGCACGCAGAAGCTGGTCGCGGAGTACCTGCTCGCCGACTACACCCGCAAGGGTTTCCTGCGCGGGCGGACCGTCCGGCTGATGACCGTCGTCGTTCGCCCAGGCCTGCCCAACGCCGCCGCGTCCGGCTTCTTGTCGGCCATCATCCGCGAGCCGCTGGCGGCCCAGCGCACGACCTGCCCGGTCGACCCGGGCACCGAGGTGGCGCTGGCCTCGCCGGCCAGGGCCATCGAAGGCCTGCTCCGCGCCGCGACCTCACCGGAGTCGGCCTGGGGCGGCCCGGCCGCGGTCAACCTGCCCTCACTGACCGTCACCGTCGCGGACATGGTCGCGGCGCTCGAGCGGGCAGCAGGAGCGGAGGCGAGCGCGCTGATCGACTGGGTGCCCGACCCGGCGGTGGCGCGGATCGTGACGGGCTGGCCCGCCAGGCTCCGCACCGCCCGCGCGGCCAGGCTCGGCCTGGCGCCCGACCCGGACTTCGACTCCATCGTCGCCATGCACCGCGCGGAGACCGCGACCCGGACAGCGTGAGGAGACCCGTCGCCCGGCATCGCCGTCGTTTCTCTCTGGCGCTGAGGGTGCCGCGGGCGCGCCCTAGCCGAGCAGTCTGCCCGCGAGCTCGCCGGCCACCTCGAACGCGCCGGGCTGGCCGTCCTCGCTCAGGACGTGCAGCACGACGTGGTCCGCGCCCGCTCGCAGCTGCTCGCCCACCCGCGCGGCGACGGCATCGGCGTCACCCCAGGTCACCAGCTGGTCGACGAGCGAGTCGCTCAGCCCGGCGATGTCCGCGTCACCGAATCCCATCCTGGCGAAGCTGGCGCGGCACCCGCGCATGCCGGACAGGAAGCCGAGCGGGCGGCGCGCGGTTTCGCGCGCTCGGCTGGCGTCGGAGTCCAGCACCAGCATCTGGTCGACGACCAAGGCGGAGTGGCTGCCGAGTATCCGCCGCGCCGTCTCGGTGTAGGCGGGAGTCACCAGCAGCATCAGGGCTCCGGCCGATCGGTCGCGGGCCAGCTCGAGCTTGCGCGGGCCCAGCGCCGCCACCAGCCTGCGCTCCGCCGGCACCGGCGGGTCTGCCTGGTCGAGCTGGTCCAGGTAGTTGTTCAGCGCCGCCAGCGGCCGCGGGCGCTGCGGGCCGCCGAGGCCCACGACCAGACGGCCGGGCGCGCTGGCCTCCAACCGTGCGTACAGGCCGGTAACCGCACCTGGCGCGTAGACGTCCAGGGAGATCACAGCGGAACCGACCGGAACCGCCGAGGTGGCCCCGGCGACCTCGGCGAGCCTGTCCAGATCATCGATCTGCCCGCCGGGCAGCCAGATCGCCGAGTACCCCAGCCGCTCAAGAGCGGCGGCCTCGTCCAGGTAGTTCGCCGAGACGTTGAGCGCCGCACCGACCTGTCCAAGACCCAGCGTGCCCATCGCAGCTCCCCGCATCGCCGTCGCCGCCATCTGCCCGACGGTAGAACCTCAACCGCGCTCGAGGTCAAATTCGGCCGTGGCGAGCGGAGGTCCGCTCCGGACGGCGAGAGGCCGAGCATGTTCTTCCCCTTGAACATGACTGTCCGCAGTATGAAGGTTGCGGTATAGGGGAAAGCAATACGCTGGTTGCCGATTTCCTGAGAGAATCGTGGCTGAGAGCCGGTTCGGGATGACCGAACTGAACGAGCTCCCCGACGACCTGCGCGAGCGGATCGGCGTGATCGCGCAGAAGTCCGGGTTCGTCCCGAACATCTTCCGCGCACTCGGCCACCGGCCTGCCGAGCTGCGGGCCTTCCTCGACTACCACGACGCGCTGATGGACCGGCCTGGCGGGCTGAGCAAGGCCGAGCGTGAACTGGTCGTGGTGGCCACATCTGGGGCGAACCACTGCCCGTACTGCGTGGTCGCGCACGGCGCGATCCTGCGGATCAGGTCAAAGGACCCGTACCTGGCCGACCGGGTAGCGGTCAACCCATGGCAGGCCGAGCTCGACGAGCGCGGCCGGGCGATCACCGACCTGGCGCTCGCGCTGGCGCGCAAGCCCGAGCTGTTCGGCGAGGCAGACATCGCCAGCGCGGGGGCCGCGGGCCTGACCGACGACGAGATCTGGGACGTGGGCGCGATCACCGCGCTGTTCGCCGCGTCCAACCGGCTCGCCCACCTCGCGGGCCTGCGGCCCAACCCTGAGTTCTACCTGATGGGCCGCGCGTGATGGCGACTGCCGAGATCACCCGCGCGGAAACCAGGCAGCGGGCACGGCTGCTTTCGGCTCGGTCAGCGTGATCCGCTTCGACCGCGCCCAGCCTGGCGCGGCGACCTATGCCGATCTCGCGGCGGAGAGGGCGCACGAGATCACGCTGAACGGCGTGCCCGTCGACCCGTCGGCCGCCTGCGGACAGGGCCGGATCGCGCTCGCCGGCCTGGCCGCGCACAATGACTCGCCGGCCTGGCCGCGCACAATGAGCTGCGGGTGGTAGCCGACTGCGCCTATACCGGATCTGGCACGGGCATGCACCGCTCGGTCGACTCCGCGGACGGCCGGGCGTACACGTACGCGAAGTTCGAGCCCGCGTATGCCCGCGGCGTCTACGCCTGTTTCGAGCAGCCGGACCTGAAGGCCGAGTTCACGTTCCACGTCACCGCGCCCGCGCACTGGACGGTCCTGTCGAACCAGCCCGCGCCCGTGCCTCAGCCCCCCGGGGGACGGCCGGGCGGTGTGGCACTTTCCCGCGACGCCGCCGTTGCGACCTACAACACCACCGTGGTCGCCGGCGAGTACCACGTGGTGCTCGCCTCGCACACCACGCCCGGCGGGCAGCCCGTACCCCTCGAGCTGGCCTGCCGGGCCTCACTCGCCGACTACCTCGACCCGGCGGCCATCTTCGAGCTGACCGGGCGGGGCCTGGACTTCTTCACCGGGCTGTTCGCCGCCGGCTACCCGTTCGCCAAGTACGGACAGGTGTTCGTGCCGGAATTCAGCGCCGGGGCGAACGAGGACGCGGGCTACGTACTCATCTCCGAGCAGTTCCTATGCCAAGGGCGCGTCGGTTCTCAGGCAGCTCGCCGCCTATGCGGGCAGGGACAGCTTCTTCGCCGCTATCGGTGACTACTTCGCCGCGCGCGGCTGGGCCAACGCGACCCGGTCTGACTTCCTCCAGGCGGTGCAGGCCCGCTCGGGCCTGAACCTGGCGGACTGGTCAAAGGCGTGGCTGGAGACCGCCGGGCCTAACACCCTCCGCGCCGCGTTCGAGACCGACTCCGACGGCGCCTTCACCAGGTTCGCCGTCCTGCAGGAGGCGCCCGAGCGGCACCCGGTGCTGCGGCCGCACCACATCGCGATCGGCCTGTACCGCCTGGCCGGCGGCGGGCTGGAGCGGACGGGCCGAGTGGAGATCGATGTCAGCGGCCCGCGCACGGAGGTGCCTGAGCTAGCCGGCACGCGGCGTCCTGACCTTCTTTTGCTCAACGAAGGCGACCTCGTCGCAAGCGGGCCGCTCGACCCCGCCCTGGCCCGCATGCTGACCGAGCGCCGCGATGCGGTGCAGCGGGCCATGCGCTCGCGCGCCCTGCCGGGCTGATCCTGGTATACCGGGACAATGACCACCGATTCCGTTGCCGATGCGATGCGCTCGGCGGCGAAGGTTCTCCTGCAGTCGCTCGATGACGAACAGCGCGCACTCGCGGCGCTGCCGTTCGCCGACGAAGGTGCGCGGCGCTGGCTCGAGTACCGGCCGGCCCGGCGGCCTGGTGCCTGTCTCGCGCTGGTGAGCCCGCCCGCTCGCAAGGCCGCGCACCGGCTGCTCGCCACGGCGCTGAGCGACCGCGGCTACGCGCAGGCGATGACGATCATGGCCCTGGAAGAGGTGCTCGACCGGCGGGAGGGCTGGCAGCTCGGCCGGCACAGCGGCGACTACTGGGTCAGCGTGTTCGGCGACCCGGCCGACGACGAACCGTGGTCGTGGCGGTTCGAGGGCCACCACCTGTCCGTGAGCATGACCCTGCTGGGCGACGAGGTCTCGCCCGCGCCGGTGTTCCTCGGCGCCAACCCGGCCCGCGTCAGCTACGCCGGCCTGGCCGTCTCCCGGCCGCTGGCCCCCGAGGAGGACCTGGCCAGGGCGCTGCTCACCGAACTCGGCCCGGCCGGGCGGGCGACCGCCGTGGTCGCCGGCCAGGCGCCGGCCGATATCCGCTCCGGCCCCAGGCCCCGGGCCGGGCAGGCCATGCACCCGCTCGGCATCGCCGCCGGCCGCCTCGGGCCGACGGCGCGCGCGCTGCTCGGGCAGCTCGTCGCGCTCTACCTGGACCGGCTGCCCGATGGCCTCGCGACGCAGGAAGCCGCCAGGATCGGCGCCGGCGAGCTGCACTTCGCCTGGGAAGGGCCGCAGACGCCCTGCACCCGGCACTACTACCGGGTGCAGGGCGACGACCTGCTGATCGAGTACGACAACACCTCCGACGACGGCAACCATGCGCACACCGTGTTGCGCCGGCCGCTGGGCGACTTCGGTGCCGACATCCTGGCCAGTCACTACGCGCAGGCGCATCAGCCTGCTCGCGGCAGCGCGGACCCGGCACCGGCTGAGGCAGACTTACGTCGCATCGGATAGCTGCGGCCGGACCATCGGAGATGTCATGAATGGCGGGAAAGCTGAGCCTGCTGCCGGAAGCGATGGAGCCCGGCCCGCGGTCGTCGAGCTGACGACCGTGCCCGGGTTCGTCGTGTTCGACCTGCCCGGCGCCGAGGTCTCCGCCGGCGGGACCCGGCTGGCGCCAGGCGTGACCGTCGCCGAGGTGGCCCTGCTGGCCAGGGCCATGACCTACAAGTTCGCCGCGCTCGAGGCCCGGGTCGGCGGGGCCAAGGCCGGGCTGGCCGCCGACGCGGCCGGCCGCACCGCCAGGGCCGACCTGATGGCGCGTTACTGCGCGGAGATCCGCCCGCTGACCGACGCGGGCAGCTTCCTCACCGGACCCGACATGGGCACGTCCGAGGAGGACTTCGCGCCGCTGCGCGAGCGGCGCGCCGCGCCCGCCGCGCTGCGGGCGGTCGTCGGCGGGATGCCGTTCGAGGACGTGCTGACCGGATACGGCGTCGCGGCGGCCGCGCAGACCGCACTCGCCGCCGGGTGGGGCGGCGGCTGGGGCGGCCGTTCGGCCGCGATCGAGGGGTTCGGCAAGGCGGGCGGCGGCGTCGCCCGTGAGGTCGTCCGCCGCGGCGGCCGGGTGGCCGCCGTCTCCACGATCGCCGGGTGCATCACGGATCCCGCGGGACTCGACGTCGACCGGCTGCTCACGCTGCGCGGCCAGCACGGGGATCGGTGCGTCGCGCACTACGGAACCCCGGTCGGCCCGCCCGGCCAGCTGTTCACCGCGGTTGATGCCGATGTCGTTGTCCCGGGAACCAGGCCGGGCGTGATCGGCCGGCGGGCCGCCGGCTCGCTTCCGGCCACCGTCCTGGTCGTCGCGCCGGCGGCGAACGTCCCTTACACCAGGAAAGGCGCCGACGTGCTGCACCAGCGCGGCATCGTGGCGCTGCCCGACTTCGTCTGCAACGCCGGCGCGGTAATCGGCTACCGGTCGGCCCGCGACGCCACGCCCGACCAGGTACTCGCCGACACCGAAAACACCATCGCCGCGATGATCACCGAGGCGCTCAGCCACCCGGGCGGGCCGCTCGCCGGGGCCTGCGAGCACGCCGCCGGCTTCCTGCGGACCTGGTGGGGCGAGCCGCCCGCTCCCCCGTTCGCCGCCGGGCGAGGATAGGCGCATGGGCGTGGCGATCGAGCACGCGGTCGAAGTCCGGTGGCGTGACACCGACGCACTCGGCCACGTCAACCACGCGGTGTTCCTGACCTACCTGGAGGAGGGCAGGGACGCCTTCTACCGCCAGATCCTCGGCGACCCGTACTACGTGGTCGTCCGGCTGGAGGTGGACCTGCGCGCGGAGGTACGCCACCAGGACCGGCAGGTGACCGTGCGCGTCGAGGTCGAGCGCGTGGGAACGACCAGCCTGACCACCCGCGAGACGATACTCAGCGCGTCGGAAGAAACGGTGGTGCAGGCCCGCGTCGTCACGGTTCGCTGGGACCCCGGCCAGGGCAAGCCGGTCCCGTTCAGCGAGGAAGAGCGGGCCCGGATGCTTGCTCAATGACCGGCACCGGCCGTTTCGCGGGAAAGCGCCGACTGTATCGGAGCCGACATTGCCGGCCCTATGTCGTCTTTACGCTGGCCAGCACATGGTGATATTGTCGCCTAGCCCGCCGAACGGCCGGCACATCGGCCGGCGAATCTCCCTTCGGCGCGACAGCGCATGGTTCACGAAAAGCTCGCCAGTGCGGCACGCGGGAAGAGGCGGCCTTGGCCAGTCTCGTGCTACAAACGGCCATCGGCCTGACGTTCATTTTCGCGGTCTTCGCCATGGCGGTATCGGCTATCTCCGAGGCGGTGACCCGCTATTTCGGGCTGCGGGCCGAGTACCTGCTCCGCGGTATCCGCTCGCTGGTAGACGGGCAGAGTCACTTCGAGTTGCGTTGGCGCGAGCTCATGCCGTGGGGGATAGGCAGCACCGTCGCCGATCGGCGCGCCAAGCAGCCTCAGCCAGCGGGCGGGCGGGCAGACGCGAGTGGCAATGCCGCCAGGAAGAGCAATAAGGAGGCCATGGTCGGGCAGATCATGAGCCATCCGCTGGTCGCGAGCTCGGCGAAAGCGGCAAGGCCGCCGGACAAGGCCGGCGATCGCCCGATGTCGAACAAGGCCCGCCGCTCCCTGCCGTCCTATCTCTCCGGCCGGACGTTCGCGCGCGCATTGATCGATATCTTGTCCCGACACGGTGACAGCCAGGGCAACGGCGATCCGCTCAACGCGGTTTGTCAGTGGGCGGAATCGGAGTCCGCCGGAAACGAGCACCTGGCGCGGGCGCTGCACCCGCTGATCGCGGCGGCGCGGGACCTGAGCGATCTCGAGACGTCCGTCGCCCGCTGGTACGACGACCAGATGGCCCGCGTGAGCGGGTGGTACAAGCGACACGTCAAGTGGGTCTCGCTCGGCATCGGCGTGGTCCTGGTGATGGCATTCAACGTCAACGCGATCAAGATCGCCGACGCGCTGTACTCCGACCAGGCGCTGTCCACCTCGGTGGTCACCGAAGCCACCCGGGCGTCCTCGTGCCAGGGCCAGGCCCCGGCGCAGTGCCTGGCCGACCTGCGCAGCGAGGTCGGGAAGATCCGCGGGACCGGCCTGCCGGTCGGCTGGGGCGACGCCCCCGAGTGCGTCGCGCCGGCGGCGTGCTCGTGGCCGGACCGGCACGGCCTCGCCAGCATCAGCCAGAACGGCAGCGCGGACGTCTGGACGTTCCTGCTCGTGCTGCTCGGCTGGGCGGTGATGGTCCTGGCCCTGCTGCCCGGGGCGCGGTTCTGGTTCGACCTGCTGTCGCGTCTCGGCTCGCTGAGATCGACCGGGCCCAAGCCCGCGACGTGAGTCACAGGGAGCGCGAGTCAAGGGGAGGCACACGATGGGCCAGCTGCGGATCTCGCTGACGATCTCCGGCGCCGTTTCCCTCGGCGCCTACGAGGGCGGAGCGCTCGCCGCGCTCCTCTATGCCGCGCGGGCGGTCGCGGCCGGAGATGACCCGCCGCTGCGGATCGACGTCATGTCCGGGGCCTCGGCCGGCTCGATCACCGCCCTGCTGTCGGCCAGGGCGCTGCTGGAGGGCCACGACCCGCGCGCGGTCATGTACGGGGCCTGGGTGACCAGCGACTCGATCGGCAAGATGCTCGCCCATGACACGCGGGCCCCGCTGTCGATCGACGTCCTCCGCAAGATGGGGCGGAACCTGCTCGATCCCGCCGGCGAGGACGCCAGCCAGGACCGGCAGTCCGCGGAGATCCACCTGAGCTACACGCTCGCGTGCCTGCGCGGCTTCGAGTACCGGCTGCCCAGGGTGGGCCGCAAGCCGGTGCACGCGACGACCTTCGTCGACATCTATGACCATGTCCTGAAGCCCGGCGCGACGACCGAGTCCCTCGTCACCCCGGAGCAGGCCGCGCCGCTCGACGCGGCGCTCGCGTCGGCCGCCAACGAGATGGGCTTCCCGCCCTACCTGCTCAGGCGCGGCGAGGCGTGGGCAACCTACCTGGACCAGGGTGTCGACAACCTGCCTGCGGGCGACGACCACTCGCTCTGGTACACCGACGGCGGCACGGTCGCGAACGAGCCGCTCGGCCAGACGCTCAACCTGACGAACGTGGTCGACGCCGACGACGCCGACTTCCGCCGGCTGCACCTGCTCGTTCACCCGCACCCGACGGCAGCGTTGCTCGACGACTCCTGGGCGAACCCCGCGGTCCAGCCCACCTTCACGCAGACCGCGGTCCGCGGCCTGGAACTCCAGCGCACCCAGTCCCTGTACGCCGACCTGAAGCAACTGGAGAAGACCAACAGCCGCCTGCGCTGGCTGGACGTCCTGAACGGCAAGCTCGGCCCGGTGCTCGACGGCCTGCCAGAGGCCAGCAAGGGGCAGGTCATGGCGGCGATCGGCGCCGCCGCCGCGGCGATAGCGGCGGATCGCGACGGCCTGGCCCAGCAGCGCACTGCGAGACCCGACGCCGGCGGGCACGCCGCCAGCCAAGCCACCGGCGAGCAGGCCGACGGCGGCACATCCGCGGCCAAGCCCAGCGAGCGGCTGCTCGAGACCCTGCAGGCGGCAACCGGCCTGGCCGGGAAGAACCCGGCCAGGGTCGACGTGGTCAGCCCGTTGCTGCTGCCCGAGGCACGCACGCACGGCGTCGGGCGGCTCCTGTCCGGCGAGGTCATGTTCCACTTCGGCGGCTTCCTCGACGAGGACGCGCGGCGCAGCGACTTCGACCTGGGCTACGCCAGCACGCTGGCGTGGCTCAAGGACGGCGGGCTGACCAGCGCCGGCCTGTCGGACGAGCACGCCGAGCTGTCGCTGAACGCCGCCACCGCCGCCTACGAGCCGAAGGACGGCTGGAAGACCACAGGGGCCAGGTCGGCCGGTGCCCTGCTGAAAATGCATCCCTGGCAGGCAGCGGCGCTGGCCGGAAAGATCACCCAGGTGCTCCTGCACGACCTGCTGCACCACCACCCCAAGCCCTGACCGGCCGCGACCGAGGCACTGGCGACTCGGCCGCGGACGCACCGGTTGCCGCCGCGGGATCAGGAACGGTCAGCCTCAGGGCCGGTGAAAGATGTCAGAGCGATGATCGATATCGAGGACGTGAACGGTGCGGTTGCCCTCATCGATCCGGTACACGATCCGGTAGGTGCCGCGGCGCGCGCCATGGCAACCGGCGAGGGGCCCGACAGTGGCTTGCCGACGCGGTGCGGGCCGACCGCGAGCGCGACCTCACAGAACTCGAGCACCGCCGCCGCGACGGCCTCGGGGAGCCGCTCGGCGACCGCCCGCCGGGCCGCCGGCTGGAACCGAATCTCGTAGCGCTCTGGCTCGGCAGTCACCTGCCCGTGGCGCGACGCCGGGCCAGATCCTGCCGGACGGTCGCAAGGTCTGCCCCGGGCTCGCCGCGCCCCAGCGCCGCCAGGCTCTCGGAGATCCGGGCGACCGCGTCGGTATCGCCGAGAATCTCCAGGGTCATCTCCAGGCCCTCCAGGTCGTCCACCGACATCAGCACTGCCTCGGCCTCGCCGTTGCGGGTCAGCGTGATTCGTTCGTGCTGCTGCCGCACCCGCCGAGCCAGCTCGGACAGCCGGGCCTTAGCCTCAGACAACGGTACTGGCGTCGCTGCGATCGTCATGGTCAGAATTCTAGTACCCACTGGTCAGATCTCAGACCATCGCTGCGGTCGCTCGGGTTCCGGGACCTGAGCAGCCGCCGTCGGCCTACGGCCTCACGGATCCCGGTTGTGGCACGTTAGCTGGTTGTGAGCCTTCCCCCATTCGACCGCGTGGTGACCGAGTACGGCCAGGTCGTGCTCCGGGTCTGCCAGGCGCTGCTGCCCGCGCACGATGCCGAGGACGCGGCGGCCGACGCCTTCGTGGCCGCGTTGGAGGCCTATCCCAGGCTGCGGCCGGATAGCGACGTCAAGGCGTGGCTGGTCACCATCGCGCACCGCAAGGCCGTGGATATCCTGCGCCGCAAGGCCCGGCACGCGGTGGCCTACTGCTACGTCGCGGACCTGGCCTACGCCGACGTCGCGGCCGTCATGGGCACCAGCGAGGCCGCGGCCCGGCAGCCGCGACGTGAGGAGGCGAGGAGGCCCCGGGTCATGCGCGACGCGCCTCCCGGCCGGGTTCGTCTGCGTTGGCCTGACCGCTGCCCGGTAGGACGCCGATGCGGTCCGCGATCGCGTGGCCGGTTCGCGGCGGCCCGAGTGATCGGGGCGGGGTTCAGACTCTCCCTCTTTCGGTGATGGCGATGCCCGGCGCAGCCGCGGCGGCGCCCGCGGCGCCCGCCGGGCGCGCTCGCACCTGAGCCTCCCGACCTGCGCACCAGGAACATCGATGTGCCGCCGCTGTTCGCCGGCGAACATCCCTGGCACATCGATGTCGCAGCGACCGCTAAGGCAGCTACGGGCGATCGCCGTCGCCCGGGCCGGTCTCCTCGTCTTCGGCCAGCACGTGGAGCGCGGCCTCCTCGGCGGTAGCCCCGCCGCCATCGATGCCCGCGTCGCGAGCGACGAGATCGTCCGCGCCGAAGAGATGGCTGCCATCGTCGTCGGCCACGATCCGGCCCGTCCGAGAATCGGCGCCCTGATCGAGCAGGAACCTGACCACGTCGTCGTCCAGCGCGTTCTCGGCGCCGGCCACGCCATCGGACCGCTCCGCATCGGCGCCTGCGGCATCCGGCTCCTCCTTGGCGAGCTGCTGATCGAGAGACTCGCCTGCCTCCTGCTCCTCGGCCGTCGTGCCGAATCTCATCCCGGCCGACCATCGTGACGGGGCCACGACGCCGCGGTCCAGCGGGTCGTCGCCCGGGGCGCCGTCAAGCGTGTCTGACGCGTCGTGAACCTGGTAGTCCTCAAGGTCGGCGGACTCGTGCCGCCTCTCTTCTGCCATGGCTGCGCTCCTCTCCTTGCGCCCGCCGCAGTTCGGCGCGGCCAGGTGAGGCCGTTCAGTCCCACGCTAACCTCCTGGCCGCCCGCCCGGCGCCGCGGGCCGGTCCGGCCCGGGTGCGCTGACGCGATGAGATAGTGGCCAGAGCGCTCCGGCGGCCTGGGGCGCGCGGCGGGCCGATGCTCGCCGAGGGCACGCGGCGGCGGGAGGTACGAGGTGGGCGGAGCGGACACCCCGAGGGCGCTCCCGGGCGCTGCGGAAGAGCTGAGCTACTCGAGCGGACCTGGCCGGTGGGTGCTGCTGGCCACGGTCCTGGGTTCCGGGATGGCCTCCATCGACGCAACGGTGGTGGGCATCGCGCTGCCGGCCATCGGCCGTGACTTTACCGTCGGCCTGGCCGACTTGCAGTGGGTGGTCACCGCGTACACGCTCACCCTGGCCGGGCTGCTGCTGGTCGCGGGGGCCGTGGGTGACCACTACGGGCGCAAGCGGGTCTTCCTGATCGGCGTGGTGTGGTTCGCCCTGGCCTCGCTCCTGTGCGGCGTCGCGCCCAACGCTCCGGTCCTGATCGCGGCCCGCGCCATACAGGGTGTCGGGGCCGCGTTGCTGACGCCGGGCAGCCTGGCCATCATCGAGGCATCGTTCCGGCCCGACGACCGGAGCAAGGCGATCGGAGCCTGGTCTGGCCTGTCCGGCGTGGCCGTCGCGATCGGGCCATTCGTCGGCGGATGGCTGGTCCAGGCGGTCTCCTGGCGGCTGATCTTCGCGATCAACCTGCCGCTGGCCGCGGCCGTGGTGGCCGTTGCCATCAGGCACGTACCGGAATCCCGTGACCCGGATATAACCGGGAAGGTGGATATAACCGGCGGCGCGCTGATTACCGCCGGCCTGATCGGGGTCACCTACGGGCTCATCGAAGGCCCGACGCAGGGCTGGATGCGCCCGGCTCCGCTGACCGCGCTGGTCGCCGGCGCGTTGCTGCTCGCCGCCTTCCTGGCCTGGGAGCGGCGCGCGCGGGCGCCGATGCTGCCGCTGAACCTGTTCGCCTCGGCCCAGTTCACCGCGGCGAACTTCGCGACCTTCGCCGTCTACGGCGCGCTGGGCGGGGCGCTGTTCCTGCTGCCGATCGAGTTGCAGACGGTGTCCGGCTACACCGCCCTGCAGGCCGGGATCTCGCTGCTGCCGGTGACCGTGATCATGCTGGCGCTGTCCGCTCGCTCAGGCGCGCTTGCCGCGCGGATCGGCCCGCGGCTGCAGATGAGCGTCGGGCCGCTCGTCATCGCCGCGGGGCTGGCGCTGTTCACGCGGATCGGCCCGTCCGGCGACTACCTCACCGAGGTGCTGCCCGCGGTCGTGGTCTTCGGCCTGGGCCTGGCGATCAACGTCGCGCCGCTCACCTCGACCGTGCTGGCCGCCGTCCCGGCCAGCCATGCCGGGGTCGCGTCGGCGGTCAACAACGATGTCGCCCGTGCCGCTGGCCTGATCACGGTGGCGGTGCTTCCCGCAGCGGCCGGGCTCACCGGCGAGTCCTACCTGCACCCCGAGCAGTTCTCGGCCGGGTTCAGCAACGCCTCGCTCATCGCGGCCGGCCTGTGCGTGGCCGGCGGGGTGGTCGCCGCCGTGATGATACGCAACCCTCGCCCGGCTGCCGGCCCGCCGGCTGCCCCCGCACCGCAGTTGCTGCACTGCGGCCTGGACGCCCCGGCGTCGCAGGCATGCGCGCTCCAGCCCGCCGGGAGCGAGCAGGGATGGCGCGCCTGACCGGCCGGTTGGACAGACGCCGCCGCGGGAAGGGTCTGCGGCGGAAGATGCGCGGGGTCACCGTGATCATGCCAGGGGACGCGACGGAGCCGATTCGCGAATTGAGGAGACCAGATGGACCAGGACCGGGCACGGGGGCGGCTCACCGCGGAGCGCACCGACGTCGCGGCCCTGATCGAGGGCGCAGAAACCGCGGCGCGGCAAGCCCGGCTGGCACAGCACGAGGTAGGAGACTCCGCTGACCCCGCGCAGGCGCTGACCAACGAGGGCGTCGGCGCCGCTGTCGCGGCCAGCCTGCGGGAGCGGCTGGCGGCGATCGACCGCGCGCTCGGGCGGCTGGACGCGGGCACGTACGGCCGCTCCGTGCGCAGCGGCCAGCCGATCCCCGACGAGCGGCTCGAGGCCGATCCCGCGGCAGAACTTACGATAGAGGAGGCGCGAGCCACCGAGGCCAGGAGATGAAGCCATGAGCCCAGTAACGCGCGGCTTCCACGGCCGCCGCCGCGAGCCGGCCGGGGCGCAGGGCAGGATACCGCCCGGTCAGTACGTGACCGATGACTTCCCTGTGCTGTCCGCGGGCCCGACGCCGCGCACGGCGCTCGATCGGTGGACGTTCTCGATCCGGCGGGACGGCACCAGCAGATCGTGGAGCTGGGAGGAGATGCGCGCGCTTCCTGCCGAGCGGGTCACCGCCGACATCCACTGCGTCACCCGCTGGTCGAAGCTGGACACCGAGTGGGAGGCGCTCTCGGTGGACACGCTGCTCGACCAGGTCGACCACGACGCCGGATACGTGCTGGCGTTCTGCGACGGCGGCTACACGACCAACCTGCCGCTGGCCGACGTCACCGGCGGGCAGGCGTGGCTGGCGTTCGGCTACGGCGGCGAGCCGCTCGAACCGGAGCACGGCGGCCCGGCGCGGCTGCTGGTGCCGCACCTGTACTTCTGGAAGAGCGCGAAGTGGGTGCGCGGCCTGGAACTGCTGGACACGGACGAGCCGGGGTTCTGGGAGACCTACGGCTACCACGACTACGGGGACCCGTGGCGGGAACAGCGGTACGCCGGCGACTGACCTGGCAGCTCGCCAGTGTCGCCGCCGTGACCGCGGAGACTGACTCGGTCCGCACGATCGAGCTTGATCTGCCGGACTGGCCGGGGCACCTGGCCGGGCAGCACCTGGACGTGCGGCTGACGGCCGAGGACGGCTACCGCGCCGAGCGGTCCTACTCGGTCGCCTCGGCGCCGGGCGAGGCGCCGGCCATCACGGTCGAGCGGCTGGACGACGGAGAGGTCTCGCCGTACCTCACCGAGGATCTGCGCATGGGCGATCAGATCGAGGTGCGCGGCCCGATCGGCGGGTATTTCGTTTGGGAGGCGCGCGACGACTCCAGCCCGCTGCTGCTGGTGGCAGGCGGGTCGGGGATCGTGCCGCTCCGGTCGATCCTGCGCCACCGCGACCGCGCGGGCAGCGCGGTTCCCGTGCGGCTGCTGTACTCGGCCCGCTCCCTGCCCGACGTGATCTACCGGGCCGAGCTTGAGCGGCACGGTCAGGGCGTCGAGGTGATCTACACGCTGACCCGGCAGCAGCCGCCCGGCTGGACCGGGCACGCGGGACGGGTCGACGACACGCTGCTCGCCGAGGCGGCCTGGCCGGCTGACCGGCGGCCGCTTGCGTTCGCCTGCGGCCCGACCCCGTTCGTGGAGGCCGTCGCCACCGGGCTGGTCCGGCTCGGCTACCCGCCCGCCCAGGTCAAGACCGAGAGATTCGGCGCGACGGGAGGACGCTGATGGAGCCGCTGGACGGGAACGCGATCGGTGGGTTGCTGCACGAGGTGTTCGGCACTGAGATGACCACCGCGGTCGGCACGTGCGCCGCGTGCGGAGCGACCGCCCAGGTCGCCGAGCTCGTCGTCTACCGGCGGGCACCGGGCACCGTGGTCCGTTGCCGCAACTGCCTCGGCCTGCTGATGGTCATCGCCAGGATCAGGGACATGAACTGCGTCGACCTTCGCGGCTTGGCCGCGCTGGAGGCCCGCCAGGAAGCGTGACCGGCCGATCCGCGGCACGGAGAAATCCGCGATGCCGGAGGGCCTTCGGCCCGATACCGTCGTTAGCGAAAGGCCGGGCGTCACCGCGGCAGCGGAACGTTCCGCTCCGGTGACCGCTGTTCGCGAGGTGTAACCGTGTAAGTATGTAATAGCGGAGCATCCAGACGGAACGCCTGGGTCGGGAGAGACGGAGGGCATCATGAGCGCTAGCCAGAGCGGGTCCGACAGCACCTCGCTGGCAGGACGGGGCCGGCTGGCTCAGGTCATCGCTACCAGAGGCGGCCGGGCGGCGCCGGAGACGCCGTTCGTGATCGCGCACCGCGAGGCCCTGATCTACATGCTGTGCGAGGCGGCCGAGCTCGAGCACGGCATCATGTGCCAGTACCTGTTCGCCGCATTCTCGCTCAAGCAGTCGGCCGACGAAGGGCTGTCGGGCACCGAGCTCGACGCGGTCCAGCGCTGGCGGAAGCAGATCTCGCACGTGGCGGCCCAGGAGATGCTGCACCTGGCCCTCGTGCACAACCTGCTGTCGGCGGTCGGCGCCGCACCGCATTTCGCCCGGCCGAACCTGCCCGTGCCGGCCAGCCACTACCCGGCGGGAGTAGCGCTGACCTTGCTGCCGTTCGGCGAGCGCGCGCTGCGGCACTTCATGTTCCTGGAGCGCCCGGAGGGCATGGACCTGCAGGACGCGGAGGGCCTCGCCGCCGCCGGCCGGGCCGCGCCGGTGCTGAGCGAGCGCGACATCGTCCCGCGCGGCCAGGACTTCGCGACCGTCGGGCACCTGTACCGCTCGATCGAAGCGGGCCTGGCGCACCTCGCGGCCAGGCACGGCGAGAAGTGGCTGTTCGTCGGCCCGCCCCGGGCCCAGGCGACCGCGGAGTCCTTCGGCTGGCCCGAGCTGATCTCCGTGACCGACCTGGCCAGCGCCCAGCGGGCGATCGAAGAGATCCTCGAGCAGGGCGAGGGAGCCAGGGGCGACTGGCAGGACGCTCATTTCGGGCAGTTCGTGGCGATCCTCGACGAGTACGAGCAGTTCAGCGAGGCCAACCCGGACTTCGACCCGGTGCGCCCGGTCATCGCCGCGAACGTCCGCCAGCCCGAGCGCGACGTCGCCGTGCCGCTGATCACCGATCCGCTGACCGCCAGGGTGACCGACCTGTTCAACGTGGGCTACGAGATCTTGCTGCAGATCTTCGAGCGGTACTTCGCGCATACCGAGGAGACCGACGCCCAGCTGCAGGTCCTGGCCGACGCCACGGTCGGCCTCATGCTCCGGGTGATCAAGCCGCTCGGCGACCTGATCACGACGCTGCCCGTCGGCCGGGACCAGCCGGGCAGGAACGCGGGCCCCAGCTTCGAGCTGTTCTACGAGAGCGACTACCTGATGCCGCACCGCGAGGCGGCGTGGGCGCTGCTGACCGAGCGCATGGACGAGGCGGCGTGGCTGTGCAAGGCGCTCTGCGACGGCCGCGGCGCCCACATCTCCGACCGGCTTGACCCGGTCCTGGCCGCGCTGCGCGAGATCGCCCGGACGCTGGCCGTGCACCTGCCGGAACGCAGCCCGCAGGCCCGTGAGGTCATGGCAGCCTCGCTGGCGCAGCCCGAACTCGACGACCTGCTGCACCGCGCGGGTGAGTTCGCCGCGACCGCGGCGGCGGCGCGCAGCGCGGGCGCGGCGGCCAGCCCGCTCGCCGACTTGCTGGACGTCGCGTGCTCCGTGGCGGCAGCGGCGGGCCGCGGCCCGGCCGCAGAGGCCGCGGTGATCCTGCCCCGGCTGGTCAGCAGCGTGCTGCGACCGCTCGCGCAGGCGCTGGTACCGCCGGGCGCCGCCCGGTCATCCCCGCCATCCCCGCCATCCCCGGCATCCCCCGCATCAGAGCCCGCCGACGCCCAGGACCCCGGCGACCAGGTGCGGGACCTGGCGCAGGCCGCCACGCGGCTGCGGGTCGGTCTCGGCCTGGCCGGTTCGTGCCCGCTCGAGCTGGTCGAAGCCACCGCGGCGCTGCAGGACCTCGCACGCGCACTGGCGGCTCCCGGCGAGGCGGCCGCCCTGAGCCGCGAGCTGTGGGAGCTGCAGGCGGGCCTTCCGGCCACCGTTCAGGTCGCGTCCGACGGGCCTTACCTGGTCACGAACGTGCCCAGGCTGGTCGACCACCTCGGGACCGAGCAACGGCCGGCACCCCAGCTTGCGCTGTGCCGCTGCGGAGCCTCGGCGACCAAGCCGCTGTGCGACGGCAGCCACGCCGCCGCGGGCCTCAGCGGCGCCAAGGACCCCAACCGTGTCCAAGACCGGCTGGACGCCTATCAGGGCCAGCAGATCACGATCTTCGACAACCGCGGGATCTGCCAGCACTCCGGACTGTGCACCGACCGGCTGGCCACGGTCTTCCGCACGGACGCCGAGCCGTTCGTGGCGCCGGGCGGCGGCCGGATGGACGAGATCATCCGGGCCGTGCGCGACTGCCCGTCCGGGGCGCTCGGTTACGCCATCGACGGCGTGCCGGCCCGCGGGCAGGCAGACTGGGGCGACACCAGGGGGCCCGCGATCATGGTGACCAGGGACGGGCCGTACCGGATCACCGGCGGGGTCACGCTCGCCGAGGCCGACGGCGGTCCGGTTCCCCGCGCGCAGGGCGCCTCGCTCGAGCACTACGCGCTGTGCCGGTGCGGCCACTCGCAGAACAAGCCGTTCTGCAGCGGCATGCACTGGTATGTCTCGTTCCATGACCCGGTGCCAGTGCCCGGGCACGAGCCCACGCTGTTCGAGTGGGCGGGCGGGCTGCCCGCCCTGACTCGGATGAGCAGGCTGCTGCACGAGAAGCAGATCCCGGCCGACCCCGTGCTCGCCCCTGCATTCGCGAACATCCCGCCCGATCAGTCGCAGCGCCTGGCCGCGTGGCTGGCCGAGGCCCTCGGCGGCCCGGCAGGCTCCGGTCCGGCCGACTCCCGTGCGGCCGGCCCGGACCCGGCCGGCTCCGGGCCCCGCGCCGTTCAGGCGGACGCGGACGCCCGCCCGGTCGGCGCGGCGCTGACGGCGCAGCAGCAGGCCCGCTGGGTTGCCCTGGCCCGCACCGCTGCCGACGAGGCCATGCTGCCCGCGGACGCCGGATTCCGGGCGGCGTTCGGCTCGTGCATCGAGTGGGTCGCGCGGTCCGGGCTCGCGCAGCCGGGCGCCGACGGAGCGGCGTCCGTCGTGCCGCGACCGCCGCGCTGGGACTGGGGTCCCGGCGGGCCGCCGCCCGCCGAGCAGGCCCAGGCGGCGGACCAGGAAGCCACCCAGGCCGCGCCGCTGCCCGGGCCGGACGAGCAGGTGGGCTTCGCCACTCATATCAAGCGGCAGTTCCGCGAGCACGACCGGCAGTCGATGAGCTTCACCTTCGACCTGTGGTCCTACGACGACGTCCGCGCCCGTGCCGCCGATATCCTGCGGCGGCTCCAGGACGGGTCGATGCCGTGCGACGGCTCGTGGCGGGCCGACCGGATCGCGCTCTTCCAGCGCTGGATCGACACCGGCCTGCAGCCGTGATCCGTGCCGCAGTCCGAGGCGGCACGGGCAGGAACCCGCGCGCAGGCACCCGCGGGGTCAGCCGGCGGCGGCCAGCCGCAGGCGCAGAGCGCCGAGCTTGGCCGGGTCGGTGATCACGCTGACGGTCTCGATCCGCTCGCAGCGTCGCGCCTGGCCCCCAGAAGTGCAGCAGTGCCAGCAGCCGGCCGTAGGCGTCTAGGTCGGCACCCGGCCCGGGCCGGCAAGGAGGCAGCCCCGGGCTTTGTTGATACCGACGACGCAGCCCGCCGGAGTGTGACATCGCCGTCCGGTCGAGCCCGGCCGGGCTACTTTCCTGCACTCGCGGGTCGCCATCGGTAACCGCGTGCCAGGCGGCATGAATGCGGAAACCAACCCTGGCCACGATTCGGGATCCGGCAGCGCGGCAATAGTTTTTTCCTACTTTGGGTTATTCTCGCCTGCGAACCCGCTGAATACTTCGTTCGAACGCTTGAAGAATGGCCGGTTTAAGACTCAACGGCCGATTCATCTTTACCGGAATTTACTCCCAAAGTTAGTCCGTCAGCGTACGGTTACGCATCAAAGGCACCTAAGGGGAGGGGATGCCAGATGCGGCAATCCGGCTCAGCACGCGGCCTCGGATACCGGGCACGGTCCGTCCGGTGGAAGGCGGGGCGACTCGTCGCCGCGGGCGCGGCGCTGCTCACCGCGTTCGCTGGCACATCGATGGCATTCGCCCCGGCGGCCTTCGCGGGCCCCAGCGAGAACGTCATCGTCACCTCGACCGGCCTCTTAAGCCCGGTCGATGCGGTGCTCGACGTGGGCGGCACCGTCTTGACGCAGTTCCACATCATCGACGGCGTGGAGGCCTCGATCCTCACGATCGAGGAACCGGTGCTCGCGGCGCTGCCCGGCATCACCGTGACGCACGATGTCTTGGTGAACGTCCAGTCCACCACGGAGTCGACCGGGCCGCACGCGCCGTCTGACGCGTTCTTGCAGGAGACCGGCGCCGCCCAGCTGGCATCCGGCGGCGACACCGGCCAGGGAGTCGCCGTGGCCGTTCTGGACACGGGCATCGCCAACCTGCCCGACTTCGCGGGGCGGCTTGTCGGCGGGGTGGACCTGACCTCCGGGAACAATCCGTACCAGGACAGCTACGGGCACGGCACCTTCGTGGCCGGCCTGATCGCCGGCAACGGGGCCTCGTCGAGCGGGCAGTACTCGGGCGAAGCGCCCGGCGCCAAGCTGGTGTCGATCAAGGTGGCAGGGGCGGACGGATCGACCCACCTGGGGACCTTGATCTCAGGCCTGCAGTGGGCGGTCGACAACCGGAACACCTACGGCATCAAGATCGTCAATATCTCGCTGGGGTTCCAGACCAGCCAGTCCACCGTCAAGGACCCGCTCGACCAGGCGGTAGAGGCGACCTGGAACGCGGGTATCGCGGTGGCAGCCTCCGCAGGCAACGCGGGACCGTTCAACGGCACCATCCTTGCCCCGGCCGACGACCCGCTGGTGATTACGGCGGGCGCGCTGGACGACATGGCCACGCCGTCGGTTACCGACGACGAGATGAACGACTTCAGCAGCGCCGGGCCCACCTCGCCCGACGGATGGGTCAAGCCCGACCTGGTCACCTCGGGCCGGTCCGTGGTAAGTCTCGCCGTGCCTGGCTCGACGATCTACAACAGCTTCCCGGCGGCGCGGATCGGCGCAGCGAACTTCGTCGGCTCGGGCTCCTCGTTCAGCGCAGCGATCACCAGCGGGGCGGCGGCACTGGTCCTGGCCAGCAACCCGGGACTGTCCCCCGACCAGATCAAGGCGCGCCTGCTCGGCAACGCCGGTCCAGGCCCGGCCGGCAACCCCTTCGTCGATGGCCACGGGGCGCTCAACGCCTACGCCGCCGCCACGTCAGGGCCGATGAACTTCAGCCAGTCGGCCGGAGGCCTGACCCCGACCTCGGGCGGGACCACGGTCTCACTGGCCCCGACCCGCCCCGTCGACACCTGGAACACGAGCCTGTGGTCTGGCGGCACATGGAATCCGCCGCCGCCCGACGGCTGGACGTGGAACGGCTGGGCGTGGAACGGCGGGGACTGGAATGGCGGGGCGTGGAACAGCAAGGCATGGAACCAGGCCGAGTGGTCAGGCGCGGCCTGGAACGGCGCCGGCTGGACCGGCAAGGCATGGAACGGCGCCGGCTGGACCGGTTCGGTGTGGAGCGGCGCCGCGTGGACCAGTAAGGCCTGGAATAGCTCGGCGTGGAACTGAAGGCGCGGGACTGAAGGCGCGGGACTGACAGCGTGGAACTGAAGGCGCGGTCCGCCCGGCAGGTGGCGAACATGCCGCGCATGACCCGGGCCATTGTGGCCGCCGCCGTCGCCGGCGGCGCGTTTACCTTATTCGTCGCCGGCTGGCGGCAGCCGGACTCCGGGCAGATCAGCGCGAGCCAGTGGATCGTCGCGGCGGCGATGGGCGCTATGGCCATGGGCAGCTGGGTCTGGCCGGTCGTGGTGTTCCGCGGCGGCGAGTCGGAGACCATCCAGATGGACGAGGGGTTCTTCGTCATCCTCGCTCTCCTGGTGCCGCCGCTGCTCACGCTGGGCACCCTGGCCCTGGCGACCGTCCTGGCTCAGGCGGCCCGCCGCCGCACGGTGGTCAAGTCGGCCTTCAACGCCGGCCAGGTTCTGATCGCGGCGGGGCTCGGGCTGGCCGTGAGCCGCGGCATTGCCGCCCCCTCGCCCTCGCTCGCCGCCGGGCAGATTGCCGCGGTCACGCTCGGCGTGGGCGTGTACATCGGCGTCAACATGCTGCTCGTGGACAGCCTCGTGGTCTCCATGGGCACGACCTGGGGCGCGTTCATCGGCGACCTTCCGATCCAGGTCATGTTCGCCGGGGCGGGCGCGTTGATCGGCGTGGTCCTGGCGCTGGCGATCCAGGCGCACCTGTGGGCGGTGGCGCTGGCGGTTCCCGGCCTGGTCGTAGAGCGCAGGCTGATCAGTGCCAGGTACGCGGCGCTGTACGACCGCGCCAGGATGGAGGGGCTGTACCAGGTCACGCTGGAAGCGAACCAGGGGCTGCGCGAGCAGGCGGTGCTGGAGACCATCCTGCGGTCGGTACGGCGGCTGCTGCGCAGCCCGCAGGCGGCGCTCGCACCGGACGACCCCGGCCCCGGCCAGCTCGCGACGCCGATGACCGTGGCCGGCCGGAAGCAGTGGCTGGTGGCATCTGGCCGGCGCCGGGACGAGCCCTTCGACGACGCCGACCGGGGCCTGCTGCGGGCGCTGGCCGCCGTGGGGTGCGGCGCGCTCAGCAATGCCGAGCTGTACCAGCAGGTCCGCCTCGAGCGCGAGAAGCTCGCCTCGATCACGCTCAACATCGGGGAAGGCGTCTGCGCCATCGACGCACGCGGGCAGCTGACCTTCATCAACCAGGCCGCGGCCGACGTGATCGAACTGCCGCCGCTCAGCATCACGACCGGCGAGCCCGCGGGCGAAGATGCCATGACCGCGCCCGACTTCCTGCTCGTCCCGGCGCGCGAGGCCATGCGCACGGGCCGGACGATCCGAGAGGACGACGCCCGCTTCCGGCGCAAGACCGGCGGCACCATCCCGGTCGCGTATACCGCGTCCGCGGTCATGGGCGACGGCACCCCGCCGGGCGCGGTGATCGCGTTCCGCGACATCACCGAGCGCAAGGCGTTCGAAGACGAGCTGCACCATCACGCCTTCTACGACAGCCTCACCGGCCTGGCGAACCGCCGGCTGCTGGTGGAGCGGCTCGACCAGGCGCTCGGGCGGTCGGCCCTTGACCGCAAGACCCACGCGCTGATCTTCGTCGACGTCGATCGCTTCAAGAGCATCAACGACAGCCTCGGGCACGTGACCGGCGACGAGTTCCTGGTCGCGATCGGGGTCCGGATGAAGGGCGTCGTGCGCGGTCACGACCTGCTTGCCCGGTTCGGCGGCGACGAGTTCGTGGTACTGCTCGAGGACGTGGCCGGCGTGGACGAGGCCATCGCCGCGGCACGGCGCATCTGCGCGGCCGTCGAGCAGCCCATGGTGCTGTCCGACGGATACGAGATGGTCGCCAGCGTGTCGGTCGGGATCGCCCTCACCGAGCCGGGCAAGACGGCGGACGACGTGCTGCGCAACGCCGACGTGGCGATGTACGAGGCCAAGGCCAAGGGCGGGGGCGGCATCTACAAGGTGTTCGACCGGGTCTCGATGGGAACCCGCTCGTCCGAGCGGCTGCAGATCGAGACCGACCTGCGCAAGGGGCTGGAGCGGGACGAACTCGAGGTGTACTACCAGCCGTTCTACTCGCTCGACGAGCAGCAGATCGTGGGCGCCGAGGCGCTGGTGCGCTGGCACCACCCGGCGAACGGCCTTATCGCCCCGATGAGGTTCATCCCGATGGCCGAGGAAACCGGGCTGATCCTTCCGCTCGGGCGGTTCGTGCTCGAGCAGGTGTGCCAGCAGGTGCGCTCGATCAGGGACAGGCTGGACGTGGACCTGCCGATCAGCGTCAACCTCTCGCCCCGCCAGTTCCAGGAGAGCGATCTGCTGTCGCGGGTGGCCGCGGCGCTCGACGCGGCCGGCCTGCCCTCGGAACTGCTCATGTTCGAGATCACCGAGACCATGGTCATGGAAGACCTCTCCAGCGCGCGCGAGGTCATGAAGAAGCTCAACCGGCTCGGCGTCCGCCTGGCCATCGACGACTTCGGCACCGGCCACTCCTCGCTCGCCTACCTCAAGCAGTTCCCGGTGCACGAGGTCAAGGTGGACCGCGCCTTCGTGCAGGGCGTCGCCGAGAGCCCGGTGGACTCGGCGATCGTCAGGGCCGTGATCGACCTCGCCAACGCCATCGGCATCTCGGCGATTGCCGAGGGCGTGGAGACCACCGAGCAGGTCGCCGAACTCAAGATGCTCGGCTGCCAGGTGGGGCAGGGGTTCTATTTCTCGCAGCCGCTTCGCGCCATGGAGTTCGACGCGCTGCTCACCTACCACTTCGGCAGGAGCGCAGGACCGGTGGGCGCAGGACTCGCCGCCGGCGCTTGCACGCCAGGAGCGCAATCCGCGCGGGAAACTTGACGTCAGGCTGGCCTGACGTCAAGGCTTGCACTCAGCGAGGTCATCGCCCGCAAGGCCACCTGCGGCCGCCAGATCGCCGTGCGGTCGGCCCACGCGGCCGGCGCGTCCTGGGCGCAGATCGGCGCTGCTCTCGGCACGACCAAGCAGTCCGCGTGGGAGGCGCACAGCCGGTGGATCGACGAGCAGGCAATCGACCATCCGGCGTGATGCACTCGCTGCCGGTAACTCAGCTTCCGGGTCGGCTGCCGCCCGTCATGGCCGTGCCCGCGTGACGGAGACGATCGCCGGCGTCTGCCCAAGCAGGCCGATGCGGCGTACGGTGACGTCTGCCCGCTTGGCTTGCTTGCGAAGCCGCGCGACGAAGCGGTCCTCGTTTGTGGTCAGCAGGGCAGCTGAGCCTCCCTTGTCCAAGACCTGCGCCACAAGAGCGCTTGTCGCATCAAGCAGCTCCTGGTGGCGATCGATCCGGACCTGCTTCCCCCAGGGCATGTTGCCGACGAGTACCCGTGCACTGACCCTCGGTGGCAGGCCATTGGCGACGTCGTGCGGAAAGATCCGATGGTTCAGGCTGTCGATGTCTACGACGGCCGTGTGCCTGTCTCGGGCTATCGCCGCGAGGCGCTGGCGCGTCATCTGCACGGCCTGCTCATCGACGTCGGAGCCAAAGACCGGGAGACCCGCTGCCGTTGCCTCAGCCACGATGGTTCCCGAGCCACAGAACGGGTCGTAGATCCCGAGCCGCGTCGTGGTCAGGGGAAGACCGTTCGTCGCCAGCCGAATCATGGCGGCGGCAACCGTCGGGCGCAGTGCGCCGGGACGCGGCCGGCCGTCACCCGGGCGCTTGACGGGCGCAGCAAGGTTGACCGCGACGTGCGCCCGGATCTCGTCGACCTGTAGGCGCAGATCCACCGGCTGCCGCCGCCGGCCGTCGATGTCGGCTCCATGAAGTTCCCGTGCAAGAACTTCGGCCGGGCTCCATTCGGGGTCTCGTCGCCACACGGGGTTTCTGGCCGAGACGGTGACCGACCAGTCTCCGCTGCCGGCCCGGCCATCCTGATCGATCAGCGCGACCGTCTTGTTCGCCGCCTCCTTGCAGAGCGTGGCGAACTGGGCAAGGCTGGTGATGTCTCCGGGACCGCCGACCAGAACTCTTACGTCGTCGATGGTCCGGCTGGCTTGGCGAAATGGTGGCAGGTCTGAGTCCGGAATCGCAATGATTGCGAAGCGGTCGGTCTTCTCGACCACGGTCGCTGCCCTGGCAAGCTCCTCGACCTCGGCGAGAGCCAAGTCGGTTAAACCTTTTGTATAGTAAGCAACTATATTCACCATTTGGCCTCCTTTCACTTCTAGCCACACAACCCGCCTACTGTCCGCTAGGGACGTGTTCGATAACGATTGCCTGTTCAAGATCATGCAGCCAGCGGCTAGTGACCGCCAGGCCCAGCTGGACCGAGCCGCCGGCCAGCAATCACTAGCCGTGGGCCGGTCAGCCGTCGTCTTGAGCCGCCTTACACGAGAGCGGCCAGCCTGACCGGACTCGCGCCGGACATGCCGCCTGCGGGAAACCAGCCTGGACCGCCAGCCCTCCGCCGGGCAGTGCGCTCACCAGGAGCCACCCGCCGTGCGCCTCGGCGATCGCGGCGACGATCGACAGACCGAGGCCCAGGCTGTCGCTGGTTCCCGTGCGGTCGGCACCGCTGCGCTGGAACGGCCGCACCAGCCGGGCGACGTCCTGCGGCGGGATCACCGGACCGGTGTTGAATACCGACAGCACGGCGCAGCCGGCGACGGTCCCGGTGCTGACCTGGGCGGAACCGTGCACCACGTTGTGGCGCATGGCGTTGTCGATGAGATTGGCGACGAGCCGCTCGGCGAGCCTGGCGTCGCCGACTGCGGGTGCCGGGCCGAGGGTGGCGGCGACCGCCAGCCCGCGCTGCTCCGCCTCTGGCCGGCACGCCAGCAGAACGTCGCCGGTGAGGGCCGCCAGGTCGAGCGGCTCGCGGCGGTCCAGTCCGCGCTGGCTTCGGGCCAGCGTGAGCAGCGCCTCGATCATCCGTTCCTGCTGCTCGCCCGCGGCGAGCACCCGCGAGCAGGCGTCCCGCAGCGCGGCGACCGACGGCTCGGGATCGGCCAGCGCCACCTCGATCAGCGTCCGCTGCCTGGCCAGCGGGGTGCGCAGCTCATGCGAGGCGTTGGCGACGAACTGGCGCTGTGCGTCGAACGCCGCCTCCAGGCGGGCCAGCAGGCCGTCGAACGTGTCGCCGAGTTCGGTGAGCTCGTCGTCCGGGCCGGCCAGGGCGAGCCGGGCGTGCAGGTTGCTGGCGGAGATGGACCGGGCGGCGGCCGTGATCGTGCGCAGCTTGCGCAGCACCCGGCCGGCGACCAGCCAGCCGAGGCCGACCGAGACCACGGTCATGATCGCCAGCGCGATCCCTGACTCGGTCAGCAGCTGGTTCAGCTCGAGCGCGCGCTGCTGGCTCAGGCACCGCTGCGCCCGGGCGGCCAGCTGAGCCGGGCTTCGCAGCGGCCCGGCGAGCAGGCGGCAGGCGCCATCGGCGGCCCGGACGAAGACCGTACCGCCGGACATGACGCCAGGCGGGATCGCGCGCCGCGCCGATGTCCCGGCCGTCACGGGCCCCGCGGGCAGGCTCCTGGACACCAGGAGATAGGTGATGGCCAGCAGCGCGGCGCCCGAGAGCAGGAACGAGCTCCCGTACACCAGTGTGAGCCGCAGCCGCACCGTGCGCCGGGGCAGCCGAAGCCAGCGGCGCGGCACCAGGCGCGCCGGCGGCCGCGGCGCGCCGGTCATCCGCCGATCCGGTAGCCGCCCCGGGTGACGGTCTCGATCACCGGCGGATCGCCGAGCTTGCGGCGCAGCCGACTGATCGTGACCTTCACCGACGTGGTGAACGGGTCGGCCATCTCGTCCCACACCCTGTCCAGCAGCTCCTCGGCCGAGACGACCCGGCCCTGGGCGGCCAGCAGCAGCTCCAGCGCCCCGAACTCCTTCGGGCCGAGCACCAGCGCCCCGCCGGCGCGGCTCGCGGCGCGCCTGGCGGGATCCAGCTGCACGCCACGGCGCTCGAGCACCGGAGGCAGCGCGGGCTGCGCGCGCCGGAACAGCGCCCGGATGCGGGCCACGAGCTCGGTGAACGCGAATGGCTTCGGCAGGTAGTCGTCCGCGCCTAGGTGCAGTCCATCCACCCGGTCCTCGATCGTGGCGGCAGCGGTCAGCATGAGCACCCGGCTGCGGCACCCGCGGGCGACCAGGCCGGCGCATACGTCGTCGCCGCACGTCCGCGGCAGGTCCCGGTCAAGCACGACTACGTCGTAGCCGTTCACGAGCGCCCGCTCCAGACCGGCCTCGCCGTCGAAGGCAAGGTCGACCGCCATCTGTTCGCGGCGCAGGCCCACGCCGATGGCCTCCGCGAGCTCGCGGTCGTCTTCGACTACCAAGACCCGCATTCGAGCCGCCTCCCAGCTGCCAGGTTGTTGGCCTGAATGCAGCCGATGGTCCACCCGCTAGCTGCGGGCGGCCTGGAAGTCCGCCGAGTCCTGCCTGAATGGTTGCGATCACGGCACGGTTACCCCGACCGGGGACCGCGTCGGGTACTGGATCGCGGTCGCGGTGTAGGTGCTGCCGGTCTGCGAGATCTGAGCGGACACCCAGTCACCGACCTTGATCCCGCTGATGCTCGAGACCGTGCCGGTGACGCGCGTTGATGCGGTGACCGCGGCGGTGATCGAGCGTCCCGGTCCGCCGATCGTGATGGACGTCCTGCTCACCGCGGTCACCCGGCCGATCAAGAAGATCCCCGCGGTCCCGCCGGGACCAGTGCCGGGAAGGCCGGGCCGGACGTTGCCGGACTGACCCGGAGCCAAGTAGGACGGCTGGCTGCCCGGCGTCGCCGCGGTGCCGGAGGGGCCGGACAGGCCGCGCGCCCCGAGCGCGATCCCGGCCCCGGCCAGTGCGGCCCCAAGAGCGATCACGACCAGGATGACCGGGCGGAACGGGCGCCGCGGAGGTCCCGAGCCAGGCCAGCCGGAAGGTCCGGCCGCGACAGGCCAGCCGGACCGGCCGGGCGGGACAGACGAGCCAGCCGGGTCTTGCTGATCATCCTCGTCGGGCCAGAGATCGTCCGGCCACTCATCGTTGCCGGGCTCAAGCGAACCCGGAGATCGCTGCGACATGGAGCTCCTCACGACGGTGCCAGCACTCCCACGCTGCCCGCGCCACGGTTGCACCGCGGTTACACCGCCGCCTCGACGCTCGGGCTGGTGTAACCGCGCTGCAACCGCCGGCCGCATAGACCTGGCCGCAGATGCGCTGGCCGCTGGCCAGGCGCGACCACTACCAGGAGCGCAGACATGTTCTTCTTCACCTACCTACGCCGGGAGTTGCGTCGCAGGATGCGGCAGGCCACCTTCATCGCGCTGGGCCTCGCGCTGGGGATCGGCCTTGTCGTCACCGTCACGGCCGCTTCGGCGGGCGTCAAGAAGGCCCAGTCCCAGGTGCTGAAGTCGCTGTACGGCGTCGGCACCGACATCACCGTCACCGGCAAGGCGCCCAAGCCCCCTTCGCCGGGCAGCCTCCCGGCGAAGGGATCGCAGACCTTCGCGATCGGACCGGGCGGGGCGCAGGTGTGCACCAACGGCAAGTGCCACAACGCGGCAGGCCAGAAGATCGACCACCTCGAGAGCGACAGCTACAGCCCGATCAGCCAGTCGGCGGTCGCGGCGATAGCGCGACTGAAGCACGTGAAGGCCGCGGCCGGCGGGCTCGCCCTCAGCGACACGTCGATCACGATTCCGAAGAATTTCGGCAAGCCGAGCGGCTCGCTGCCCACGCCGAACTCGTTCAACGTGCAGGGAACCGACACCAGCAAGCTTTCGCTCGGCCCGCTCAGCGCAGGAACGATCACCGCGGGCCGCTCGCTGCGCGGTTCCGACGCCAGCTCGGACGTGGCCGTCGTCGACTCCGGCTACGCGAAGTCGCACAAGCTGAAGGTCGGCTCGACGGTGCGCATCGTCGGGCAAAGCTTCACGGTCATCGGCATCGTCGCGCAGCCGCAGAGCGGCAGCCCGCCGCAGGTGTACATCCCGCTGGCTCGCGCGCAGGCGCTCGGCAAGGCGATGGGCAAGAGCATGAAGAACGACGTGAACACGATCTACGTGAGCGCGACCAGCGCCGCCGACATCCCCGCCGTGCAGCACGAGATCAAGAGCATCGTTCCCGGCGACGCGGTCACCAGCGCGTCGAGCCTGGCCAGCCAGGTGACCGGGTCGCTGTCGAGCACCGCCAAGCTGGCCAACGACCTCGGCAGGTGGCTGTCCATCTTGGTGCTGATCGCCGCCTTCGCGGTGGCCAGCCTGCTGACGATGGCGGCGGTGGCGAGGCGGGTGCGCGAGTTCGGCACGCTCAAGGCACTGGGCTGGTCGTCCTGGCGGATCATCACTCAGGTGATGGCCGAGTCACTGACCGTCGGCATCATCGGCGGAGCCGCCGGGGTCGGACTCGGCTTCGCGGGCGCAGCAATCATCACCGCGGTCGCGCCGAAGCTGACGGCCACGATCGCCCCTGCGACCGGCCAGCATCTCGTGACGGCTGGCCCTGCCGGCTCACAGAGCTTCTCGCCGACCGCCACCCACACGGTAGCCGTTCCGATGTCCGCGTCCGTGACGGTGGCCGCGCTAGTGGCCGCAGTGGTACTCGCGGTCGCCGGCGGGCTGCTCGCCGGGTCGTTCGGAAGCTGGCGGATAGCCAGGCTCCGGCCCGCGGACGCGCTGGCACGGGTCGCCTGAGCGAGCCGGAGGGGCGCGCGATCAGATCAGGCACGAGACGACAGGAGAAGTAACCATGTACCAGCTCACCGACGTGACCAAGCTCTATGCCAAGGGCCGCCGCGCCGTCCCCGCGGTCCGGGATCTCACCCTGGCGATCGAGGACGGCCAGTGGCTGGCGGTCCAGGGTCGCACCGGGCACGGCAAGTCCACCCTGCTCAACCTGCTCGGCGGGCTGGACCGGCCCACGTCAGGCACCATCGAGTTCGACGGGAAGGACCTGGCGCGGCTCGGCGAGGACCAGGTGACCAGGTTGCGGGCGCAGTCGATCGGGTTCATCTTCCAGACCTTCAACCTGGTGCCCACCCTCTCGGCGGCCGAGAACGTCGAGGCCGCCCTGATCCCGCTCCGGGTACGGACCGCCGAGCGCCGCAGCCGGGTGAACGCCGCGCTGGATTCGGTCGGGCTTGCTGACCGGGCCAGGCACCTGCCCGGCGAGATGTCCGGCGGACAGCAGCAGCGGGCCGCCATCGCCCGGGCCCTGGTCAAGGAGCCCACCGTGCTCCTGGCCGACGAGCCCACCGGCAACCTCGACGAGGACACCAGGGACGAGATCATCAACCTGCTGGAGAAACTCTGGCGACAACGCGGGCTAACCCTCGTCCTGGTGACCCACGACACCGCCATCGCCCAACGCGCCCAGCGGGTCGGCGTGATGAGCAAGGGTCTGCTCTCGGTCCGCCCGGCCGGAAGGCGGGGAACCCCGGTTCCTTAGCCAGGCAAGGAAGCGCCAGCACCGGACGGCCCGCCGGCCCGCCGCATCGGTCAGGGGTTCGGCGTGGCCAGAAGCCGCCAGCGGGAGCCGCGCCACCGCTCGGCCAGGGTGTGCTCGCCGACCTGACCGGCGGGTGCGCTGCCGGCGGCCATGCAGCGGGTCGGGCTAGCGCACGATACGTCGGCCAGTCCGCCGCCCGCGCCGACCGGGTCGAGCAGCCGCCAGGACGAGCCGTTCCAGAACTCGGCAACGTTGAAGCCCGCGATGAGAGGCGCCGGATGGCTCGATCTGCGCGCCGAGAGTTCTCGAGATATCAGTCCTGTGCCGAATGGATATTCTGCGCGCCAGGTCGTGGTCATGACCGACCTGGCCGCCCGCGCCGAGCTGAGCCTCGCCACAGCCTCCGAGCTGGTCAGCGCCCTGCAGGACCTCGGCTGCCTGGAACGCCGGGCCGACGGCACCGACAAGCGGGCCACGCTCAGTTGTCCTACGACCCGGATGAGCAGGCCGCGGCGCGGCGGGCGATGGATCAGTTCCGCTGGTTCACGGGTGGCTGGAGGGTGAACGCCGAGCTGCCGGTTCCGGCGTCGTTCGACGCGGCATCCAGGACGGTGCGCGAGGACGACGTGGCCGCGCGGATGCGGTGCGGTCCCGACGTCGGCCGCCACGTCGCTGGTATCCGCGAGTTCGAGGCGGCCGGGTTCACGCACGTGGCACTGGTACAGATCGGCGCCGGCACCCAGGAGCGGTTCATCACGTGGGCAGCGACCGAACTGCTGCCCGCATTTCGTACGTCATGACCCGGCCGTACGAATACCTCGCACGCCATACCCGCAGAGCACCGCCGGCGGCAGGGTGATCGCGGCGGCCTTCGTCAACCGCACGACGGTCTGCCATGGCGCGGCTGCGGCAGGCGAGGGCGGGCCAGTTCGGCGGCGGCAAGCGCCGATACGGCTTCGAGCGTCATGGCGTGGCTATCCGTGAGGACGAGGCTGCGGAGATCCGCCGGGCAGCAGACGCCATCCTCGCGGGTATATCCGTGCGCCAGGTGACCTCGAGCCTCAGAGACAGGCACGCGCCAACCGCAACCGGGGCGGCCTGGGATTCGCAGACGCTCAGGGACGTCCTGATGCGGCCACGGAATTGCGCGCGGATGGTGCACCGGCCGCTGGGAGCGGTCGGGAGGGGCTGCCGTACAGCAACGCAGAGATTGTGGGTACGGCTCCATGGGCGCCGATCATCTCCGAGAGCTCGTGGCGGCGGTGTGCGCCATCCTGACTGGCCCGGCCCGGCGGCATGGCCCGGGTAGTGCTCCGCGCTATCTCGGAAGTCGCGTCTGTGCGGACGCGGTTTTGCAAGACCCGCCTGGCGCGGGACACCACGACCTCCTGGGAGGGGCCAACCATGCACGGACGGCCGGTCTTCGTCGAGGCCGTCACCGAGGCCGTCACCGAGGCCGTCACGGACTGTTGCATCCCACTTCTCAGGTATGCGAGCAGCGTAGCTATCCGTCCTGTTCGCTGCCGCCGTCCGCGGTGGACGCCTGCGACGGCGTCTGCTCGAAAACGTAATAGACGGCGACCAGGCCGCTGATCACCAGCGATGCGAGCGGGCTGGCGAGCGCAACACCGATGGCCAGTACGTAGGCGACGTTGCCGCCGCCGAAACGGACCATGGCCCGTCGTGCCCCGTCAGGGGCGAGCGGGACCGTCATCAGCTTGCGGCGGATCGACCACCAGAACAGCAGGCCGAAAGCGATCGACATGCCTTCAAACACGCCGTTGAAAAGCGCCGCAGCCACGGAGGCATCCGGACCGCCCTGCCTCAGGTAGTCCGCGACGGTGGCGGTGGCGAACGGGATGGCCACCACAAAGAACAGCAGCAGAAGGTTGAGAAACAACAGGGGCCGGCCGATCTCTGCGAAGTTCCTGAACAGCGCGTGATGATTCACCCAGATGATCCCGATCGTCAGGAAGCTGACAACGTAGGCAGCGAGCGACGGCCAGTGCTCAGCGAGCTGGCGGCCCAGCGGCCCGTGACCCGGCCCTGGCACGGCGAGGTTCAGGGCAAGCAAAGTGATAGCGACAGCGAAGACTCCGTCGCTGAACGCTTCCAGCCTTCCTCCGTCCATCGGACTCCCGGCTCGCCGCCCCGTCATCTGCCGGCAGCGTATCGCTGCCCCCCAGACCACCCGTCCGCCTGGTGCGGACGCGGTTTGCAAGACGCGCCTGGTGCGGGACCAACCAAGGCCCCCTGGAGGGGCCAACCATGCGCACGATCCACCCGTCGATGAGACCTGGCGGCATCATCGGCCACCGCAAGTCCGCGCACCGATCCGACTCATCGCGGGGGGAGCCCCCGAAGGCGAAGCCACGGCGACGGAGGCAGCCAGGACGGCGCAGACGCCGGCGATGGCGGCCTCAGGCAGGAACCCCAGACGGCGGTGGCGGTGGCGTTGGCACAGATGGCCAGGGCGACGCCGGCGCGGGGACAACGCCTCGAAGATCTGGAACGGCGCCTGGCCGCAGCTCGCGAGCGGAGTGCCAACCCGGCTCGGCAGCGCGTGTGGCAGGGTCGAGGCGCGTCGGCGTGTTCTCCTGGATGCGGATGCTGACCAGCATGCCGCCGATGGCCCCGGCCACGATGTGATGCCTGCCGCCCTGGCTGACCGGGCCGTCCTTGAAAACTACGCCGTCTGCCGTGATGGCCGCGCCGGATTGGGGGTGCCGGGTTGCCGGGGGGCGAAGGCCGTGATCCGGTTCGCGGCGAGCTGCGCGCAGAGGAGTCGGAGCGGGCCGGGCTCGGCACCCGCTTCCTGTCCGTGCTCCCGCTGACGCCGGCCACGGAGCTCGGCGCGGTGGCGGTCGCCGCGTACGCGGCCAGGGCCGGCCTGGACGTGGCTGCCTTCCGCGCCCAGCTCGGGCCCGAGCTGACACCTGAGACAGCGGGCAAGTCGTTCGTCGAGCTGGCCACCAACCCTGAGCTGGCAGGCGGCTTCATGCTCACCGTCGGCGGACTCGCCCCGGCACCTTAACGGCCCGCGCCGCCACTCCCGCAGCGGCAAACCCGGCATGTCACAGAACGGTAACGTTTGCGGCTGGACCGGCCATGAGCACGGTCGCATCCGTGCTCAGGGGTAGTTAGCTGGCCGCGCTTGCAAGCCCGCGGGCGCCCGAGGAAAGGTGCACAGCGTGAGAATGCGTACACTCGCAAGGCTCGGCACCATGGTCGGTTCGGTCGCCGCGATCTCCGTTGTCGTGGCACCGGCAAGCGCAGCCCCGCCTCCGCCTCCGGGGCACGGCTTCGTCCAGACGAACCTGGTATCCGATCGGACTGACCAGGGGGCGCAGATCGTGGACGCTAACCTGCTCAACCCGTGGGGCCTAGCCTTCGGCCCGACGACCCCGCTGTGGGTAGCGGACAACAACGCCGGGGTCGCGACGGTCTACGGGGTCAGCCCGGGCGGTCGGAACGTGACCAAGCTGGACCTCACGGTCACGCTCAGGGGAGCCAGGAAGGCGACCGGGGACGGGCCGAGCCCGACCGGCCAGGTGTTCAACCCGACCGGCGGCTTCGTGGTCCACTCCAAGAAGGGCAGCGGTCCGGCCCTGTTCATCTTCTCCTCGGAGTCGGGCCGGATCAGCGCGTGGAGCCCGAAGGCCGACCCGATCTCGGCGGGCATGGCGACCGGCCAGGTGGAGTTCAGGTCGCGGACCGCGGTCTACAAGGGACTGGCGATCGCCGCCGTTCACCGCCGTACGTTCCTGTACGCCACCAACTTCCATGCCGGCAAGGTCGACGTATTCAACAGCCACTTCCTCAAGGTGCATCTGGCCGGCCGGTTCCGCGACCCGCGCATCCCCGCGGGCTACGCGCCGTTCGGGATCCAGCGCATCGCCGGCCGGCTGTTCGTGACCTTCGCCAAGCAGGACGCGACGAAGCACGACGACGTGTCTGGTCCCGGTCACGGATTCATCGACATCTTCACCACCACCGGCACTCTGGTCAGGCGCCTGGCCTCGCGCGGCACGCTCAACTCCCCCTGGGGCCTGGCCCTCGCCCCGGCCGGGTTCGGCCGCTTCTCGCACAAGCTGCTGGCCGGCAACTTCGGCAACGGCCGGATCAGCGGGTTCGACCCGGTGTCCGGGGCCTTCGCCGGCCAGCTCAGCGACACCAAGCACAAGGCCATCAGCATCAACGACCTGTGGGCGCTGCGCTTCGGCACCGCCACCACAGGCGGCACGCACACACTGCTGTTCAGCGCCGGCATCAACGACGAGAAGGACGGCCTGGTCGGCTCGATCAACGCCGCGCACTAGCGGACGCCGTGCAGCGCGGCTGAGCCGTTCCGTTACGCCGCAGCAACTGCCGGGGGCCGGGTCACGCAGGGGCACCCTCTCGCGTGACCCGGACTCCGGGCTGATCAAGCTGCCGCGCGGCCGGTTCACTCCACGGAGGCCGCGGAACCGGCGGGCGGCTCAGTGAGCCAGACGAATTCGTTGATCCCTATCAAACGCAGTGCAAGCCGCTCATATCGCGACCTGCGGGCACCGGGCTGTCGTTCCGCTGGTCAGTGACCCGCAGGGTCACCCGCACCGCGACTTCGTGCCGGAAACTATCGCGAGAAGCAGCGGCAACTGACCGGAGTCGATGATCTGGCGAATTGCCTGTCCGCGAAGATTAGTACCTGCTGCGACCCTCAACTCCGACGGCCGACATCAGTAGCCGACCGGCTGGGCTGCCGCAGCACCGCCGCGCCTTGTCTCCGTCCTCATGGACCCGGTAACGCTCGAAGCGCACCGAACTCTCGCCGTCCAGGACGAGACACGAGCCGACACTCCGGATCCGAACCTCACCGACATCGAAACCGCCGCCCTGGCCGCACTATCTGCAGAACCTAAGCCACGCCATGGAGCTAAGGGGACCGATCAGGCGCGGTAGTACCTCAGATCCTTGCCACTGACGCAGCGAGCAACTGCTCGCCCCCTACAGTCGGCAAGCACGACGGCCTTCTCGGTTCAGTTGGCAACTCAGAGCAAGCAAGGATTCGGATTGTCCGAGGTACAAGTGGCCGTTGGCATCTCAGCACAGGGCAGCATAGAAGTGGTCACCGCAGGTATCAGGCGAGCCTGACACTCGTATATTCACTCCGAGGAAGCTTTGAGTCGAGGCGTCACTAGTGTACCTAGAATCGGTCAACTTTACATGAGTCAAACGTCTCTCTTACCGCCAGCTATATGTGATAATAGTATGCATGAAGATTTCAGAAGGGCAACTCAGCGAACTGCGGGCGGCAATCCGGTCAAGGGCCTATGACGGATCCATCTCCGCCAGGGCGCAAATCGTTCTGTGGCACCACGAGGGTCACCGGAAAGTTGACATCGCGGAGATGTCTGGTGCGTCCCGGCCAACTACCGGCAAGTGGATCGGCCGGTACGCGATATATGGGATCGACGGTCTTGCCAGCGAGACGTCTCCTGGCGGACGCAGGACGATTCCCGGCCGCATCCGCGGGCGGGTGCTGGCGCTGACCCGGCAGACACCGCCGGCCGAGCTCGGGATCTCGCACTGGAGCGCGGCGAAGATGGCCGCTTACGTCAAGAGGACCGAGGGCGTCCCGGTTTCTCAGCCATGGGTTTCGCGGCTCTGGCGGGAGAACGGGCTCCAGCCGTGGCGGCAGGGCACATTCGTAACTGGTCAGGTCCATTCGGCCTGTATGTGATGGTCACCCGCCACGGCCTGATCGAACCCAGGCCCGCCCGGCCGGCCAGGGCTCGTCCGCGTACCCTGCGCTGTCTAAGCCGATTCGAACGGGTCGGCGCTCACGAGGCCCGGGTTGCTCGGTGAGCGGGGATTGGTGCCGTGGCAGGGCGGCGGCTTCCAGCCTCGGGCAGGCGTCACGGTGATCGCGGCACCATCGGCGGGAAGGGTGATCGTGACGGTGACTGGGTTCGGGTCCGGGCCGCACCAGGGCAGGTACCAGTACAGCGTTGTCCGGGCGGTGCCGGTGTGCGGCGTCAGGGGGATCGCCGTCTGGGGCAACGGGAGGGGCCGCTGGCTGAACTGCTGGCCAGGGACCTGGCGCAAGCCAAGGTCGCTGCCATCGGCGGCCGTGATGGTTACCGACGGCACCCCGTCGACCGAGCACGGCTCGCCGGAGATGTTGGTGACGGTGAGCGGGACTTCGGTGGCCATCCCCTTGGCGCCCAGCAGGTTGGGCGGGCCAGGGGCCTGGCCGGGACCGGTGATGCTGGCACGGACCTGAGATGGCGTGCATGGGGTGTCGCGTCCGTAGATGTGCAGCGATCCGCGGGCAAAGGCGCCGGCCGGGGCGGCGATCTGCCAGTACACGGTGTCTGGGCCGGTCGGTGTGCCGGCGGGCACGTGGAGCCGCATCGCAAAGCGCACGGTCTGGTGCGCCGGGATCCGCCGCTGCGCGCGGCAGTTGAGCGCGAGGATTGCCTTCCCCGCCGCGCCAAGGCCCTGCTGGTAACCCGGACAGGGGGTGAGCACCATGTCGGTTCCGGTCGGGTTGGTCAAGGCGGCGACATAGTCCAGGGTGGTGCCGGCGACGACGTCACGGGGCAGCTCGAGCGCGGCCCGGGCGCCGGTGACCGGAGAGTGCGTATACCTCTGCGGCGGCTGGGCCACCGCGAACTGGCCGGTGAACAGGCCGCAGAGCACGTCAAACGCGTGGTTGATGACGACGTGACCGCCGCCGGGAATGCCGACGGTGACCGTATGGTAGATGAGCGCCGGGTACTGGTTCGGATTTGCATAGCGTGCCGGGCAGTCGCGGTCGGTCTCGATGCTCAGCATGGTGACGCCGCCGGGAGGCATATTCCCTGACCGCTCACTGTCTGCGAACCAGCCGCTATGAGCGGCGGTCACGCCGGGCTTCCCCGGCTCGGAGGCCACCACCGGCGGGTAGCCGCGCAGGATGCAGGTCGCCCTGCTGATGTTGCGGAACGCGAAGTAGGCGAACAAGTGCCCGGTGGCGCCGTTCCCGCCGTCCGGCGACACCCGCACCTGCGAGGCGTCGCACGGCCGGGCATCGGCTGGCCGCCAGTGAACCGGCAATGGTGATGGCTCGAAGAACTGGCCCGGCAGGTCCGCCCACGGCACCGCTCCCCGCTCGCTGACCGGGCTGACCGGCGGCGACGGCGGCCCGGCCCGGGCCACAGAGGCCACCGTGCTGCCGCACCCGGCCGCCGCGAGCGCGACCACCACCCCGGCAGCCGCCGCCAGGCCGGCGGTCCTCAGCCTGCGCATCATGACTCAAAGACGCTGTCGCGCCGGCAATCGTTGCGGGCGCGGCGCGGGCGCGTTGAAACCGGCACGCGCGTGAGCCCGGATACGCGCCCCGCGAGCTTGGATCGTAGTATCCCGGTGTGCCCGTTGATCAAGGTCCGCCGCCGTATGAGGTGCTGGCCGGGCTGATGGCATCGCTGCGCCGGGAATTGGCAGCGGCCCTGGGCGCGCTGGAGGAGACACGGACGGAACTGGGGCAGGCGCGGGAGCGGATCACTGAGCTTGAGGCCCGGCTGAAGCAGACATCGCGGAACTCCTCCAAACCGCCGTCCAGCGAAGGGCTTGGCAAGCCGGCGCCACGGTCGCTGCGCAAGAAGAGCGGGCGCACGCCGGGCGGGCAAGACGGGCATGAGGGCCGGACGCTGGCGCAGGTGGGCAGGCCGGACCGGGAAGTGCGGCATGACCCGGCCCGCTGTGGCGGATGCGGGGCTGGCCTGCCGGGCCGCCCGGTGACCGGGGTGGAGCGCCGCCAGGTATTTGACCTGCCGCCGGTGAAGGTCACGGTGACCGAGCATCAGCTGATCGAGCGGGAGTGTGCGTGCGGGCACCGCACCAAGGGCGCGGCTCCAGCCGGGGCGGAGGCCCCGGTGCAATACGGGCCGCGGATAGCGGCGATCATCATCTACCTGTACATCGGGCAGTTCCTGTCCGAGAAGCGCACCGCGCAGGCGCTGGCCGAGCTGTTTGGCGTCCCGGTGTCATCTGGGACGGTCGCCGGGATCACCGCCCGTGCCGCCGCCCGCCTGGGTGGCTTCCTGGAGCGGGCCCGGGAGGAGATCGCCGACAGCGCCGTCGCCGGATTCGACGAGACCGGATTCCGGGTCCAGGGCAGGCTGCACTGGGTGCACTGCGCCCGCACCGGCAAATACACCCTGCTCACGGTGCATCCCAGGCGAGGGACCAAGGCAATGGAGGCAATGGGAGTATTGCCATCGTTCGCCGGGATCGCAGTGCATGACGCCTGGGCCCCGTATGACACCTACACCACCCCCGATCACCAGCTTTGCTGCGCTCACGCCCTGCGGGAACTGCAGGCCGTCGCCGACGCGGCCCCCGCAGGCGAATGGTGCTGGGCTACCCAGGCCGCCGAGATGCTCACCCAGATGCAGAAGCTTGTGAGTGAGGCAATCGCCCAGGGCGGGGATGGCGTGGACCCGGCAGCCCTGGCCGGGCAGGTCACCAGATACCGCTCCGCTGCCGCAACAGTTCCCCTTCTGGCAAGCAAGGAACCGTGGATCATCGCTGTCACGGCCCGCGGGCGACTCAACCACAGCGGCATAATCCCACCGACACTCACGGCGTAATCGCCTTTACATCCCGCCGCGGTCACGCCGCGCACCGAACCGGTCGATCAGGTCCGCGACAGCCAGCAGGGCATCAGCGGTGAACGCGCACCGGCCGGCCGCGACCACCACGAACGGGTCCACCGCCACGACGTCGGTCCACGCGGCTGGCAGCGAGAACAACTCGCCGTTCTCGTCATGCAGGTGGACCCGGTCCTCGCCCCAGTTCTGGCGGTGCGCGACGAACTCGAAGTCCCGCCCGGCCAGCGGGTGGAACGGGTGCGTCACCCGCACCCGCCGGTACCGATCCTCCGGATCCGGTGTAGTCGACGATGCGGTCCAACAACGGCTCCGAGCGCGATATCCGCATGGCCAAGCTGAAACAGAAAGTATCCGGATGCCTGCGGACCCTCACCGGCGCCCGCCAGTTCTGCGCCATCCGAAGCTACCTATCCACCGCAGCCAAACACGGCCTCAGCTTCTTCGATGCCCTCGTCATGCTCACCGAAGGCCAGCCCTGGATACCCGCCGCTGCCTGATCACACCACGCCGATTCCTGGCACCTGACCAGTTACGCACATTCAAGATCAGCAAAGACCCGCGGTTTGAGGAGAAGGTCCGCGACGTGACTGATCTCTATCTGAGTCCGCCGGAGGGCGAGGCCGTGGTGTCGGTGGACGTCAAGACCGGGATCCAGGCGTTAGACCGGACGCAGCCGCTCCTGCCGGTCGCTTTCGGCAAAAGCGAGAAGCGGACGCACGATTACCAGCGGAACGGGACGACTGACATGTACGCCGGGTTCGATATCGTGACAGGCAAGGTCGTGGTGGAGCTGTCGCCCACGCATAACGCTCAGGATTTCCTGCGGCTGATGCGGAAGATAGTGCGGCAGCACAAGGGCAAGAAGAGGATTCATGTAGTGCTGGACAATGCTTCGGTGCACGCGTGCGGGGAGGCCAGTAAGTGGCTGGCGGAACAGGGCGGCCGGGTAGTCTTTCATTTCACGCCGACCGGGGCGTCGTGGATGAACCAGGTCGAGATCTGGAATGGCATAATCACCCGTCAGCTGATCCGGCGCGGCACCTTCTCGTCGGCCAGCGTCCTTAACCACGCGATCAGGCGTTTCGCGGCGGACTGGAACGCCGACCCGAAACCGTTCCGGTGGACCGCGACCGCTGACGAGATCCTGGAGAAAGTCCGGGCTGTCACCAGCCGGATGGCCCAGCTCCTCGGCGCCACCGAGATCGGGCATGTCGTCGGGCAGGCCGCGTAAAGACCTTCAATTCTCTCTACACTAGGTAGTCGGTTCAAGGTCAAGGTATCCGTCGTAGGCCCGGATGGTCACCACGAAGTGATGAAGGAAGCCCTCGAGCCCGGCGAGGCCGAAGGCGTGCGGCCATGGATCGCAAAACCAGACGGGCGCGTCCCAGGAGAACTGCTCAGCGCCGTCTGTCATTGTCAAATGGACGCGTGTCATGGTTCCCATGGTCTTCAGGCCGGCGACCCAGAACTCTTCGGTCAGTGTGTCGTCCAGATCTACCCCGGCGAGCGGTGCGAGCTCAGCGCTCATGCGAGTCCGCAACGCGCCGGTGTCTAGCAGGCATTCCATCGGCGCTGCCAACAGGCCCTCCAGCGCAATGTCCACAACCGGCCGGGGTGTAAGCTCACCGCCGCCCGCGGCGGGGAGAGACCGGAACTGGAACCTCATTGCGGCGCCGCGCCGACGACGGCGTGTTCGGAGTCCGTGACCCGGAACATTGACTGCGCGCGCTGGCCGTGCTGGGTCAGCCATGCCACCACGTCATTGGGAGTCGGCGCTGCAACGAGCACTTCATTACCGCGCACGGCTACCCACAAGCCAATGAACGGCCGCAGCGCCTCGACTAGGCTCGCCTGCCCGCCTTCGGCCCCGCCACCCAGCCTGGACGGGCCTGCGGGCGCTACGCCTGGCGGGAACTCACGCCGCGCCGCACGCGCTGCGGGGAACCCCAGCCTGGTTAGTGCCCGCCGCGCCTGATGGGTAGTGAAATCAGCTCGGTCCAGCCCCGTCACGACCGATAGCACTTGCTTGGGCGGCCAACGACGCCCATTGATCACGACGAAGTGCTCGTGGACGGGTTCCGGCAGCACCCCTTGCAAGGCCGCCTCCACTCCGCCGTGGTCAAGCTGGTACTTCCGTCCGGAGACCGTCATGATGGGCATCGAATTCTCCGTCCTGTACTCTCTGAATGTTCTTCTCTGAGAAGTCTCTACTGCAGAGTACTTGGTTTGTCCGTCAGCGGCAAGACGCGAGCTTGCCGGTGGCTACTTGCGACGCACTGCCGGAGGACATGGCCCAGGAAGCAATCCCGCGGCCGAAGGGGCTGGCTGGGGCCGCCGCGGTGACGGCTGTGGCTGCCTGCTCGTGTCGCCGCGCGCCAGAGGGCTCTAAGCGCCTCCTGCTCGGAGTCATGAGGCCGACTCTGCCGACGACCTGGAGTGAGTGAGCCAGGGCCAGGCCCTACTCGCCGCCGCTCTTGCCGCCGGCGCCGCCTTTCGCGCTCGGGGCGGCGTGCCTCGGCTACGACGAGGCCGGCAGACGGCGGAACCACCAAGGAGGATGAGCAGAGCCCTCAAACCTTGTCGCAGACAACCTGAGCGCACGGCTTCCGTCATGCACGCTGCTGTATTCCGCGGCTGTACATGGTGTTCAGCATTCGAATTAAGCCCATGAACTGGAGCTTTAGTGACTCCACTGCTGTCCGTGGCCATGAGAAAGTCCCCGTGTGTGGCCGGGTCGTGGTCCCCGCTGGTGGCCAGCTAAAAGTCCCCATCCCTCGTTCGTCGTGTCGTCCTGGAGGCTGAGGCCCGGGCGGTGACGGTGGCGGTGTCATCCAGTCACCGCACCGCCCGGGGGAGCTTCTATTGAAGTCTGCGAGGGAACGTATCGACATCATTTCTGCCTACCGCGAGGTGGGTACTGACCGGGGGGCCGCTGTGGTTGCCGGTACCACGCACAAGACCGTGAAGCGGGTGATCGCCCGGCACGATGCGGACGCGGGCGCGCCGCCGCGGGTGTCGCGGGGCCGTAACTACGACAGCGTCGCGGGGCTGGTCGCGGCACGTGTGAAGGCGAGCGCGGGCCGCATCTCGGCGAAGCGACTGCTGCCGGCCGCCCGTGCGGCGGGGTATGCCGGATCGGCCCGCAATTTTCGCCGGCTGGTCGCGGCGCAGAAGCGGGCGTGGCGTCAGGATCATCACCGGGGCCGCCGTCCGGCGGTGTGGTCGCCGGGCGGGCGAGCACCTGGTGATCGACTGGGGTTCCGAGGGCGGGCTGCACGTGTTCTGCGCGGTGCTGGCCTGGTCGCGGGTCCTGTTCGTGCGGTTCGCCGCTGACGAGCGGTCCGCGACGACGCTGGCGATGCTGGCGGAGTGCTTCGAGGTCCTGGGCGCGGTGCCGGGTGTGGTGCTGGCGGACCGGATGGGTTGCCTGAAAGGCGGCGTCGTCGCCAATGTCGTGGTGCCCACGGCGGAGTAAGTCCGGTTCGCCGGCCATTACGGGTTCCGACCCCGACTTTTGCGAGGCGGCGGACCCTGAAAGCAAGGGGATTGTCGAGAACCTGGTCGGCTACGCCAAGGCCGACCTGATGATGCCGCAGGCGCCGTTCGGCGGCTGCGCCGCGGCGAACGAGGCAGCCGCGGCGTGGTGCGCCGAGGTGAACGGCGTCACCCACAGCGAGATCTGCGCGGTGCCGACCGAGCGGCTGATGACCGAGCGGGAGCTGCTGGCGCCGCTGCCGTCGCTGCGTGCCGGCATCGGCAAGTTCGTGACCCGCAGAGTAGACCGGCTGTCCTGCGTGCGTTTCGCATCAGCGCGCTACTCCGTGCCCGTCCGCCTGATCGGCACCGAGGTCAGGCTGCGAGCCGATGACGGGCGGCTGCTGGTCATCATCGCCGGGACCGGGGAGGTCGTCGCCGAGCACACCCTGGTTGCGCCGGGCGAGGCCTCGGTCCGCGATGAGCATTACGGCGGGCCGCGGCCGGACACCCCGCTCCGGGCGGTCCGACCCGCGGTCCGGGCACCCCGGCGCCGGCGGCCAGGATCGACCGGACGTCAGCGGGCCGCCACCGGCAGAACGCGACCGCCCGGTCGAGGGCGGCCAGGAACTGCGGCCGCCTGCCTGCGTGCCGGGATAGCCTTTCCTTGCCGACCATTCCGGCCAAAGGGGGAGGGACCACGCCATGCGCCGCCTGGTCATCGTCACCGCGATCCCGATTCTCGGCGTGATCGCGGGCATCATCTTCAACGCGTTCATCCCGCAGCCGTACCAGAGCGTCACGGTCGTCCACCTGGGTCCAGGCGGCATCGGCCCCCGGGCCCAGGCTCGTGCGGCAGATAGTGACCCCTCGTTCTTGTATGCCGATCGCATCCTTGGCCAGCATGATCTCCTCGCGCTGCGGCGCATCGTCGTCGCCCGCCTGATGGCAGGCCGCGTGGTGATCACCGCCGACGTCATGGGGAGCCCGGTGGCGGCCGAGCAAGACGCGGCGGCCGTGGCTCACGGGTACCTGCGGTATCTCTCCTGCGGCTGGCCCAGGACGGGCTCGTGCCGGCCGATGCCCTCCGGTACGCGCGTGCGCTCCTACCCCGCGTACGTCCTCCCGTCGATCCACCAGGTGCCGCCCCCGTGGGTCCGGTTCGGGTTGTACGGCCTGGTTGCCGGTCTCCTGGTCGGGTTCCTCGTGCAGCTCGTGTTCCTAGCGCTCGACCTCGTGCGCCTGATATCGGGTCGGATCAAAGGGCCCGTACGCCAGCTACCCTAGACATGGCCGCATTCGTCCCAGCGGGACGTGGACGGCAAGACGAACGAGGTAACCCGGCTCGCCACATTGCTGGCGGACCTGGGCCTGGCCGGCCAGGTCATCACGGCCGATGCCCTGCATACCCAGCGCGAGACCGCCGAGCTCATCGTCACCGGCAAGAACGCGCATTACATCCTGGTCGTGAAGAAGAACCAGCCCGGCCTGCCCGGATCAGGAACCTGCCCTGGAAGGACGTCCCGCCCGGCCACAGCGAGCGCAGCCGGGGACACGGCCGCCAGGAGCGCCGGGACCTGAAGGTCACCGCGGCGGCAGCCGGGCTGGGCTTCCCGCACGCCGCCCGCGCGATCCGCATCAGCCGCCGCGTCCGGCCGGTCTCCGGTGCCGGCCGATGGAAGACCCGTACCGTCTACGCCATCACCAGCCTGAACGCCGCCCAGGCCACCCCGGCCGAGCTGGCCGGATGGATCCGGGGCCACTGGCGGATCGAGGCCGTGCACCACATCCGCGACGCAACTACGGCGAGGACGCATCCCAGGCCCGCACCGCCAGCGGCCCCCGCGCCATGGCCGCCCTGCGCAACCTCGCCATCGGCGCCCTGAAGATAGCCGGCCACCCGAACATCGCCGCCGCGACCCGCCAGCACGCCCGGGACGCCACCCGCACCATGGCCACCCTCGGACGAACCCCGCCATGAGCATCAGGGACATCACGCCACCAGACGAGAGCACTGACCCGCGGACCGGCCCACGTGCGCTAGAACAGACTGGTGCTCTCGCAACTACCTGCTGCCAGTCCAGCTTCGCCACGGCGCCAGGCTGACAGGGCGATGGCAGACCGACGACCACCGCGTCGTAGCCGTTTGGGAATACGACGACCGCCACGCCTACGAACGCATCGACGCCGCGGTCCGAGCCGATCCAGACACGCACCGAGCCCGCCCGGAACGCCTGCGCCTGCCAGCACTATTCACGGCGAAAGAAGAGACATTCATGTCCTCAACCGTCCCCTGAACCCCAAGTCACATCCTGACACGCTCAGCCCGCAGCGAGGTACTCCGATGTCCTGACGGTGTCGTGCGGCCCGGCGGGCATCTGCGCGGCAGGCGGGTTCTACTCCGGCCACGGGTTCGTGGCCGTCGAGCGGAACGGCGTGTGGGGCACGGCGACCGGGGTGCCCGGCCTGGCTGCCCTGAGCAAGGGCGGGTTCACCAAGGTCAACTCGGTGTCGTGCGGCCTGGCCGGCACCTGCGCCGCCGGCGGGTCCTACGGCGACCGTTCCCGTCACGACCGGGGATTCGTCACCCAGGCCGGTTAGCACCCCTCGGGCCCGTGCGCCGCCTGGCCTGCTGGCCCCTTGCGGGAAGACAGCGGCCCGGCACTGGGATGTCTTGGCTCACGGTGTCGGGCTTCTCGGGGACGCGTGGCGATGACCTGCGGTGATGCGTCGTGCCGCGGGCTGATCTCACGCGCTAACTAGGCAGGCCTCGCGGGCCGAGCGGTCACCTCCGGGAGCATGACGTCGCCGAGGGCACCCTTCACCTCGTTGCAACTCGCTCGCGCCGGTGGTCAGCGGGCGAGATCATCACCGTCCCTCACGCGCGCGAACCTCGGCGCGGGCCAGGTAGTCCGCGGTGCTGTTCTCGTGGGGGAAGGGCAGGTGGGGCACGGATACCCCCAAGGCGCGGCAGATCGGCTCCCAGCCGTCGCCGGGCTGCCACTCGATGAGTCGCGTCGGGGGGATCTCCGCGCGAACCTCCCCGAGCCACCGCTCGTAGCCGGCCATGACGTCCTCCGGGTTGTCGGCATCTCTGAAGAGGTCCCCGAACAGCACGCGGAACAACGGCACCAGCGGATCCCTGTCGTCCCTCATCAGGATCTCGCGGGTGCGGGGTAGGACGGTCGCGGCCATGCTGCGATACCAGGCCTCGGCGCTGCCGCGGTGGGACAGCAACACGGGGGCATCCGGGTACGCCGCGGCCAGGTCGCGCCAGCAGTTCGAGAACGGCGCGTCAACGCCTGCGGCGTACCCGGCCAGGAAGGTGTCCCACACAGGCGAGTTCCCGCCGATCGCGGCCACCCAGGTGGCGGCGTGCTCGGGGTGAGCGAAGGTCTCGCTCATGTGGTAGACGGGCGCGTCCAACAGTCGGCGGAGGGCCTCGCGCAGCGAGGACGTGCCGGTTCGCGGCAGGCCGGCGCCGATCAATCGGAGGGTCACGGCCGAAATCCTAGGCCGTCGCCGGACCGAGCCACGTGGCCAAGGTGCATGCCGACTCCCAGTCGCGCTGTGCCCGCCTCGGGGAGTGACGCTGCCCCGCGGACGATCAGGTGGGACGCGGCCGCGGCACCGCCTGCGGACGCGAGGCCTCACGACTGGCGAAGCGTTCTGCCCCAGCGACGAGGAGACTCTTCTGCCGACGATGGGGCGCGGTGTCGTCGCAGACAGAGCGGCACGGATGAAGGCCACTCGGCCGGTCGCGACCGGAGGGGTGCGCGAAGCGCCGCCGTTCGTCTGGAACGTCGAGGCACCGAGAAAGACTCATGCCCGGCTACCAGACGATGCCGAGTGGCCCGGATTGCGGCATGGGATCGCCTCGCCCTCTCACGGCCGGGGCCGGTGGCTAGGAGGGGAAGTGCTTCCATTGCCCTTCCGACACGACCCTGACCGTGCCCTCGACCACCTCGATGGCGGTCTCGTCGTCGATGGCGTACGCCGGCCCCGAGATGCCGGCCGCCCATTCCTCCGCCGCGGCCATGGAGTTGCCCGGCATGCCATCCGGGGCCAGGTGCGGACAGATCGAGAAGTCAACGATGCCCAGCGTGCTGTCGTCACCGGCCGGCGGTGTCCACTGGACGAACTCCTGGCCGACCCGGGGGGTCATCACCATGCTCCCTGCGCTCAGTCCCACCCAGGCCGTCTCGTGCAGCGACGGAAGCAGGTCCGCCAGCCCGGACTGCCGCATCCAGTGGCACAGGTAGAGGGCGTCGCCGCCGGCCACCAGCAGGACGTCTGTCTCCTGGACCAGGGGTACCCAGCGCTCCTCATCGATGCTGGGCAGGGCGGTGAGCTCCAGCACGCCGACGGACTTCCAGCCCAGGTCGACCATCGGAAGCCCGGACGTGCCGCTGATGAACCTCCAGGGCCCGACACCGGGGCCGACCATGGGGTGGCCGTACGCCGCGGTGGGGATGCACAGCGCGCTCGAGTCGGCGATCGGCTTGCCCAGGAGATCGACCAAGGCGTTGCGGATGCTGACGTTCTTGACGCCCGCGGACGTGAGAAGAAGCCTCAAGATGCCTCCCGGCTCGAATCAGATGGAACGGTTCCACCAGTGTGGACCAGGGACGCGATCGAGGCTCACCTGACGATCGTGTTCACTGCCCTGGCCCTGGCCCGTGAGGCCAAGAACCGCACCGGCCTGGCGATCCGCAACCTCGTGCGCCAGTTCCGCGCTCTGCGCTCAGCGACGATCGCGATCAACGGCGCGGTCCAGACAATCCACGCCGCGATCCCCGATCAGCAACAGGCCCTGCTCGACGCCCTCAAGAAGCCACGCACTCACGCACTAGCGATTGAGCCAAGCCGGGACTGACGCACGCGGCAGCCCGCGATGATCGCCGGCGCCGGGAACCCGCGGCCAGCCTGGTAACGGGCCGCCCGCGCCGGGAAATGCCGTCCCGGCAGCCGGTACCCTTCCGGCTGCCTGGTTCAGCGCATCACCCGGTCCCGGCCGTGTCCGCCCGGGGCTCGCAGCCGCCTGGGCACGCCCGGCCGAAGCCGCGCCGGCGACTGGGCCGCCCGTGCACGCGGCCGGGCCGGCATGAACCCGCGCCCGATCAAGACGTGACCTCCACAGCGCGGCCTGGCAGGGCTTTCCGCCGCTGGCCCGGCACCGGGGCGCTCGTCGCGCCGGGCACTCAGGAACGGCCGGGAACCGGATTGCTGAACCGTCCATCTAGCCCAGATCCGCATCGTCGGCAACACCGGCAGAAATGGCGTTCTGTACTCCTGAGTCATCTCTCAGCGGATCGACGGCATAAGTACAGATTCGGCAACTGGCGCTTGCTGACTAGGCAGGCCGATGTCACGGCAGTCACGCCGCGCAACTGCGGGTTGGCATGAACTTGGCCACCTACGCCATTGCGGCGATGACACCCGATGCTGGCAGTCTGCCGAGATGTTTCACCGACTGGCGGCGGTCTCGAAACGCGGCATGCCCAGGCCCGCGCCGCGGCGCGACGGGTCCGCGCCGCCGGTCCGGCGTCAGTCCCACCTGGTGCTGGCGGCCACCGGGAAGGTGGTGTTTATGCGGGTGAAGAAGTTGGTGATCGCCGCTACCGCGCTGCTTGCGTCCCGCCACAGCCACCGCGCTGGTTGCGTCCCGATCATTTGCTGTACTTCGCTGCTGTACTCGCACACTACCTGCTCAGGAATTCGAAAATCATCCGCCTAGCAGGGAGAGCTATGGTTTCGAACCGCTGACCTCTTGCATGCCATCCAGGTGGCATACACATAACCGAGGCTGGGATCGGCCGTCTGCTCAACCTCGGCGTTCTGCCCAGAACAGGAAGCGCTGACGTTCCTGACGGCACCTACCGAGTAGGTAGCGCCCGAGGAAGCCAGGGCCGGAACCGGCCCGCTAGCGGCAACGGGTCAAGAAAGGCGGGCCCGACCGGAACTGCGGGCCGTGGTCAGGCGCTCTGGATGATCACGAGGTTGTTACCGTCCGGGTCGCGGATCGAGAACATCGGCGGCGCAGGTTCCATCCGCATGATCTCGGGATCGGCGTCAACACCTCCGGCCCGCAGGCTGGCGTGGTCCGTCTCGGAGTCTTCGGTCATGAAGCGGATCCCGGCCGGCAGGCCCGCGGGAACGAGCGCGATCGTCGTCTCCGCCCCGGGCGGCGCCATCTCGATCCAGCGGCCGCCAGGGCCGAACGGAAGGTCGCGACGTACTTCGAAGCCGAGCTTGTCAAGGTAGAACTCCAGCGCCCGGTCCTGGCTGGCGACGGGAAGGCCCGCCGTCGCCACCCTGGTGATGCGTGTCCTGGTCTCGCTCATGTCCGCGCTCCCTGCTCGCAGTTGCCGTGGCGTCGGCGGGGCTACGCCGGCCCAGCGGGCAGCGCGCCGAACGTAAGCGGCGGGCGATCGTCACCGCCGCCCGCGGCATCGTCATCTAGCACGGCTACGACGCGGGGATGGACATGATCGCCGACGCCGCCGACGTGCCCAAGGTCACTATCTACAACCATTTCGGCAGCAAGGAGCAGCTGTTCACCGAGGTCGTCGGCGAGGCGTTCGAGCAAGCCCTGGGCGACGCGCCGGGGTCGGCCCTGCCTGGCCCATCGGACCTGCGCGACGTCCGCGACCTGTGCGACCTGCGCGAGACGCTCACCGCCATGGCGCACCGCTGGGTAGCAGGCGTAACCCGGCCGGAGGTGACCGACCTGCGCCTGCTGGTCGTCGGCGTGGCCAGGCGGTTCCCCGAACTTGTCAGCAAGTGGGCGGAGCGGAGGCCGCAGCGGTTCGCCCCGGTGATCGCTGACGCTCTGCGGGACCTGTCAGGCCGCGGCTACCTGGTCGTTCCCGACCCCGATCTCGCTGTCATCCAGTTTTACGCCCTGACCGTCTACCCCCACACATCATCCGCTCGACCTTCGGCATTCAACTCGATCAACGCGTTACCGAGGATCTCCTCGCCAGCGGAGTCGACATGTTCCTCAGCTACTACGCCGTCAAGGAAGGGCCGCGGTGAGAGCCTCTCGGCGGGGTCGGCGACTGCACCGGCCACAGGAACGTCCGCCCAGGGGACGCCACGTGCTTGCTTGACGGGAGCGGGCGGCTGTGGTGGGGTTGGCCACGTTAATCGACGGCAGTGGAGGAAGTCGGTGCGAGTCCGACGCGGTCCCGCCACTGTGACCGGGGAGCGGCCCTCACGACAGCCACGACCGCACACGCGGTGGGAAGGCTGAGGGCAGCATCGATCCGGGAGCCAGGACACTCCGGCCGTCGGGTCCTTTCGTGACGGGGCGTGGTCACCCCGAGGAAGGCTTGCCATGGGGATGTTGCCGACCGGATCGCGCCGTTGTCTCGCGGCTCGCACCCGCAGCCGCACCCGCCGCCGCTGATGCGCCGGCGGTCCGGGCTCGCGTCCGGGCTGCTGCTCGGGACCGCTCTCGACGCCGTCGTCGCCGATCCGCGGGCGGTCCATCCGGTAGCAGCCTTCGGCTCGCTGGCCGCCCGCGCCGAGAACCGGCTCTGGGCTGGCACCCGCGCCCGGGGGGCGCTGTTCACGGCGGCCTGCGTCGGCCCGGTGGCGGCGGGCGGCTGGGCGCTGCAGCGCCTGGCCCGCGGCGGCCCGCTGCGCGGCATCTGCCTGACCGCGGCCGGAACCTGGGCGGTGCTGGGTGCCGCCAGCCTCGCGAGGGAGGCGGCGGGGATCGCACGAGCGCTGGAGGCCGGCGACCTGGCTACCGCGCGCGCACGGCTTCCGGCGCTGTGCGGGCGCGACCCCGACCGGCTGGACGAGCCGGGCATCGCACGGGCGACCGTCGAGTCGGTCGCCGAGAACACCAGCGACGCCGTGGTGGCGCCGCTGTTCTGGGGTGCGGTCGGCGGGATGCCCGGGCTGCTGGCGTACCGGGCCGTCAACACGCTGGACGCGATGGTCGGGCACCGCAGCCCGCGGTACGAGCGGTTCGGCTGGGCGGCGGCGCGGCTGGACGACGCGGCCAACTGGGTGCCGGCCCGGCTCACGGCGCTGCTCACGGTGGCGCTGGCGCCGACGGCCGGCGGCAGCCCGCGCCGCGCGCTGCGCACCCTGCGCCGGGACGGCGCGGCGCACCCGAGTCCGAACGCGGGCCGCTGCGAGGCCGCGTTCGCCGGGGCGCTCGGCGTCGGGCTCGGCGGCACCAACGTCTACCAGGGGGTCGCCGAGCGGCGCGGGCTGCTCGGCGACGGCCCGGCGCCGGCGGCACCCGACATCGGCCGGGCGGTGCGGCTGTCGCGGCTGGTCACGGTCGCCGCGGCGGCGGCGAGCGCGGCGGCGGCGTGGCTGCTCGACCGCAGGCGGCCGGGCGCCGCGCGCCGCCCGGCGGCCGTCTGCCGCGACGGGGGGCAACCGTGACCGGGCTGCTCGTGGCGGGAGCCACGTCGGACGCCGGCAAGAGCGTGCTCACCGCGGGGATCTGCCGCTGGCTGGCCCGCCGGGGCGTCAAGGTGGCTCCGTTCAAGGCGCAGAACATGTCGCTGAACTCGGCCGTCACCGGCGACGGCGGCGAGATCGGGCGGGCCCAGGCGATGCAGGCCGCGGCGGCGGGCGTCGACCCGGAGGCGGCGATGAACCCGGTGCTGCTCAAGCCGGGCGGCAGCGGCCGCACCCAGGTCATGGTGCTCGGCAGGCCGGTCGCCGAGGCGGACGCCCTGTCCTACCGCGACCTCAAGCCGGCCCTGCGGGACACGGTCCTGGCCTGCCTGGCTGACCTGCGGGCCCGGTTCGACGTGGTGGTGTGCGAGGGCGCGGGCAGCCCGGCCGAGATCAACCTGCGCGACGGCGACATCGTGAACATGGGCCTGGCCAGGGCGGCGGGACTGCCGGTCGTCGTCGTCGCGGACATCGACCGGGGCGGCGCGTTCGCCGCCCTGTTCGGCACGCTCGCGCTGCTGAGCCGCGAGGACCAGGCGCTGGTCGCCGGGTTCGTGGTCAACAAGTTCCGCGGTGACCAACGGCTGCTCGACCCGGGGCTGGCCGCGCTGCGCAGCCTCACCGGGCGGCCCGTACTCGGCGTGCTGCCGTGGACCCCCGGGCTCTGGCTCGACGCCGAGGACTCGCTCGACCTCGGCGCCTACACCGCGGACCCGCTCCCGCCCGCGGGCCGGGACGCGATGCGGGCCGCCGTCGTCCGGCTCCCGCACCTGAGCAACTTCACCGACACCGACCCGCTCGCCGCCGAACCCGGCGTGAGCGTCAGCTTCGTCACCACGCCGGCCGAGGTCGCCGGGGCCGACCTGGTGGTCCTGCCCGGCAGCCGGGCCACCGTTGCCGACCTGGCCTGGCTGCGCGACCGCGGCCTGGCCGGCGCGATCACCGACCGCGCCGCCGCCGGCCGGCCGGTGATCGGCATCTGCGCCGGATTCCAGATGCTCGCCCGCGACATCCGCGACGACGTGGAAGCTCACGCGGGCAGCGTCGCCGGCCTGGGACTGCTGCCGGCGGACGTCCGGTTCGGCCGGGAAAAGGTGCTCCGCCGGCGCGCAGAAAAGACGGCAGGCGCAACGGTAACCGGTTACGAAATCCACCACGGAATGGTGCATGCCGTCGCTGGCGACCCATTTCCCGGCGGCTGCGCGGCCGGCGCCGTCCGCGGCACCACGTGGCACGGGATATTCGACAGCGACGAGTTCAGGCGCGGGCTGCTCCGCCAGGTTGCCGCCGAGGCGGGACTGGACTTCGAGCCCGGGCAGATCTGCTTCGAAGCGGTGCGCCAGCGCAGGCTCGATGTGCTCGGCGACCTCGTCGCCGAGCACATCGACACCGGCCGCCTGCTCCGGCTCATCCACGACGGCGCTCCCGCCGGGCTGCCGTTCATCCCGCCGGGGGCGCCATGACCCCGCGGCCCGCCGAGCCCGTGATCGTGCTGGCATCGGCGTCCGACACCGACCTGCTGGCCGCCAGGTCCAGCGGCGGGCCCTGGCGCCTGGCCAACCCCGCGCGGACGGCGCCCGACGACGTCCCGGGCCTGCTGGACGGGGCGTTCTGCGTCGTGGTCCGGCTGCTCGGCGGGCGGCGCAGCTGGGAGCCCGGGCTCGCCGCGGTGCTCGCGGCCGGCCTGCCCGCGGTGGTGCTCAGCGGCGAGCCGGACGCCGACGCGGACCTGATGGCGCTGTCCACCGTCCCGGCGGGGGTGGCCACGCAGGCGCTGGCCTACCTGCGCGAGGGCGGACCGGGCAACCTCGCGCAGCTCGCCAGGTTCCTGTCCGACACGATCCTGCTCACCGGGCAGGGGTTCGACCCGCCCGCCGTGCTCCCCGCGCACGGCGTGCACGGCAGCCGCGCACGCCGCCAGGAACGGCCGACCGTGGGGATCGTGTTCTACCGGGCGCACTCCGTCTCCGGTAACACCGCGTTCGTTGACGTGCTCGCCGACGCGGTGCAGGCGCACGGCGCCAACGCGCTGCCCGTGTTCTGCTCCTCGCTCCGCTCGGCGGGCGCGGAGGTGTATGCCCTGCTAGCCGGGGTGGACGCGCTGATCGTCACGGTGCTGGCGGCCGGCGGAACGGTGGCGAGCGAGGTGACCGCGGGCGGGGACGACGACGCCTGGGACGTCGCCGCGCTGGCCGAACTGGACGTTCCTGTGCTGCAGGCGCTCTGCCTGACCTCGTCCCGGGCGGCCTGGGCGGCCTCGAGCGCGGCGCTCACCCCGATGGACGCGGCGATGCAGGTCGCCGTGCCCGAGTTCGACGGGCGGCTGATCACGGTCCCGTTCTCGTTCAAGAAGGCCGGCGAGGACGGCGTGCCGGTGTACCTGGCCGACTCCGAACGGGCCGCCCGGGTGGCCGGGATCGCGGTCGCGCACGCTCGGCTCAGGCACCGGCCCGCCGCCGGCCGGCGGCTGGCGATCATGCTGTCGGCGTACCCGACCAAGCACGCGCGGGTCGGCAACGCGGTCGGCCTGGATACCCCGGCGTCCGCCGTCTCGCTGCTCCGTTGCCTGCGCGAGGCCGGGTACGACCTGGGCGCCGGGTTCCCGGAAGACGGAGACGAGCTGATCCACACGCTGATCGCGGCCGGCGGCTACGACACCGAGTGGCTCACCGAGGAGCAGCTCGCGGCGGCTCCGATGCGGGTCCCGCGGACCGACTACGAGCGCTGGTTCGCGGCGCTGCCCGCCGCGCTGCGAGCCTCGGTGACCGGGCACTGGGGCGAGCCGCCCGGCACGCTGTACACCGACGGCGGCGACATCGTGCTGGCCGGGCTGCGGTTCGGCAACGTGGTGCTGATGATCCAGCCGCCGCGCGGTTTCGGGGAGAATCCGGTCGCGATCTACCACGACCCTGACCTGCCGCCGTCGCATCACTACCTGGCGGCGTACCGGTGGCTGGCACGCTCGTTCGGCGCGGACGCGGTGGTGCACCTGGGCAAGCACGGCACCTGCGAGTGGCTGCCCGGCAAGGGCCTCGGCCTGTCGGCGGAGTGCGCGCCGGACGCGGTGCTCGGCGACCTGCCGCTGATCTACCCGTTCATCGTCAACGACCCGGGCGAGGGCACGCAGGCCAAGCGGCGCACGCACGCGACCGTCATCGACCACCTGATCCCGCCGATGGCCCGCGCCGACACCTACGGCGACCTGGCCAGGCTGGAGCAGCTGCTCGACGAGTACGCGGCGGTCAGCGCGCTGGACCCCACGAAGCTGCCGGCGGTGCGGGCGCAGATCTGGGAGCTGATCCGCGCCGCGCAGCTGCACCACGACCTGCAGATCGACGCCGCCCCGGCGGCCGAGGAGTTCGACGACTTCGTGCTGCACGTCGACGGATACCTGTGCGAGATCAAGGACGCGGTCATCCGCGACGGGCTGCACGTGCTCGGCGCCGCGCCGTCCGGTGAGCAGCTGGTGACCACGGTGCAGGCCGTGCTGCGGGCGACCCAGGTGTGGGGCGGGCGCACCGCGCTGCCCGGCCTGCGCGCGGCGCTGGCCGGCTGGGCGGGCCTGGACGAGAAGGACCTGCTGGCCGACCCCGGGCGCGTGGTCGATGTGCCGGTGGCGCTGTCCGCGGTGGCGGACGGCGCCACCGCGGCCCGCGCAGGCACGCGGACCGGCGCCGACGCGATCGACCTGCTGGAACTCGCCGCGTCGAGGCTGGTGTCCGGTCTCGACGCGGCTGGCTGGCAGCCCGCCCAGATCCCGCTGCTCGTCAAGGAGGTCCTCGGCGACACGCCGCGCGACGTTGCCGCCGTGCTGGAGTTCGCCGCCACCGAGGTCGTGCCGCGCCTGGCCCGCACGACCGACGAGCTGACCAATGTGCTCCGCGCGCTTGACGGCCGTTACGTCCCGGCCGGCCCGTCGGGCTCCCCCACCCGCGGCCTGGTCAACGTGCTGCCGACCGGCCGCAACTTCTACTCCGTCGACCCGAAGGCGATCCCGTCCCGCAACGCCTGGGCGGTCGGCGCGACGCTCGCCGAGTCGCTGCTCGCCCGGCACGTCGCCGACACGGGCTGCTATCCCCGCTCGGTCGGCCTGACCGTGTGGGGCACGTCCGCGATGCGGACCCAGGGCGACGACATCGCCGAGGTGCTCGCGCTCATCGGCTGCCGGCCCGCCTGGGACGACGCGTCCCGGCGGGTCACCGGGTTCGAGGTCGTGCCGCTCGCCGAGCTCGGGCGGCCGCGGATCGACGTCACGGTCCGGATCTCCGGGTTCTTCCGCGACGCGTTCCCGCACGTGATCGCGCTGCTCGACGACGCGATCCGGGCGGTCGCTGACCTGGACGAGCCGGCCGGGGACAACTACGTGCGCGCGCACGCCGACGAGGACACGCGCGACCACGGTGACCGCCGCCGGGCGACCACCCGCATCTTCGGCTCCAAGCCCGGCGCCTACGGCGCCGGCCTGCTGCCGCTGATCGACGCGCGGAACTGGCGCACCGACGCCGACCTGGCGGAGGTCTACGCGGTCTGGGGCGGGTACGCGTACGGCCGTGGCCTGGACGGGCGGCAGGCGCGTGCCGACATGGAGGCCAGCTTCCGCCGGATCTCGGTCGCGGCGAAGAACACCGACACCCGCGAGCACGACATCGCGGACTCCGACGACTACTTCCAGTTCCACGGCGGCATGGTCGCCATGGTGCGGCACCTGACCGGCCAGTCCCCCGCCGCCTACGTCGGCGACTCGGCGCTGCCCGACCTGGTGCGCACCCGCACGCTCGCGGAGGAGGCCAGGCGGGTGTTCCGCGCCCGGGTCGTCAACCCGCGCTGGCTCGCCGCGATGAGCAGGCACGGGTACAAGGGCGCCTTCGAGATGGCGGCGACCGTGGACTACCTGTTCGGCTACGACGCGACAGCCGGCGTGGTGGAGGACTGGATGTACGAGCAGCTGGCAGCCTCGTACGTGTTCGACCAGCAGGTCAGCGACTTCATGCGGCGGTCCAACCCGTGGGCGCTTCGCGGCATCGCCGAGCGGCTGCTGGAAGCCGCGGAACGCGGCCTGTGGGCGCAGCCGACCGTGGACACGCTGGACCAGCTGCGGGCTACCTACCTGGAGCTGGAGGGCGAACTGGAGGACGACGAAACGTGACGAGCACCGGATTCCCGTTCAGCGCGATCGTCGGGATGGACGAGCTGCGGCTGGCGCTCGTACTCAACGCCGTCTCGCCGGCCATCGGCGGCGTGCTCGTCCGCGGCGAGAAGGGAACGGCCAAGTCCACCATGGTCCGCGCGCTCGCCGCGGTCCTTCCCGACGTCGAGGTGGTCACCGGCTGCCGGTTCTCCTGCGACCCCGCATCCCCCGACCCGCGCTGCCCGGACGGCCCGCACGAGCCAGGCGCCGGGAGGCAGACCAGGCCGGCGCGGCTGGTCGAGCTGCCGGTCGGGGCGAGCGAGGACCGGCTGGCCGGCGCGCTCGACATCGAGCGTGCGCTCACCGAGGGGGTCAAGGCCTACGAGCCAGGCCTGCTGGCCGCGGCGCACCGGGGCGTGCTCTACGTCGACGAGGTGAACCTGCTGCACGACCACCTGGTCGACCTGCTGCTCGACGCGGCCGCGCTGGGCACCTGCTACGTGGAGCGCGAGGGCGTGTCGGTGCGGCACGCCGCCCGGTTCCTGCTGGTCGGGACCATGAACCCGGAGGAGGGCGAGCTGCGGCCGCAGCTGCTCGACCGGTTCGGGCTGACCGTGCAGGCCGCCGCGCCCAGGGACCTGGGCGAGCGGGCCGAGGTGGTGCGCCGGCGGCTGGCCTGCGACGCCGACCCGGCCGGGTTCGCCGGCCGGTGGCGAGCGGCCGAGGACGAGCTGGCCGGGCGGATCCGGGCCGCCCGGCGGCTGCTGCCGCGGGTGATCCTGGCGGACGCGGTGCTGCGCCAGGTCGCGTCGGTGTGCGCGGCGTTCGAGGTGGACGGGTTGCGGGCGGACCTGGTGACGGCGCGCGCCGCCGTCGCGCACGCGGCGTGGCAGGGGCGGGTCGAGGTCACCGCCGACGATGTGCGCGCGGCGGCCAGGCTGGCGCTGCCGCACCGGCGCAGGCGGCAGCCGTTCGACGCGCCCGACCTGGACGAGGACCAGCTGGACGACGCGCTGGCCGACGGGGCGGCCGGCCCGTCCAGCCAGACCGATCCCGCCAGCCAGGCCGACCCCAGCGGGCCGCTAGACGACCGCCCCGATCGCGGTCCGGACGACCGCGGGCCCGACGACCGCGGGTCTGGTGGCGGCCGGCCCGGGCCCGGCGACCAGCCTTCCCCGGCCTCGCATGCCAGCGAGCCGCCCGAGGCGGGCGGGCACGGCGACGGTGCCGACGACCGCGCCCCAGATCGTGCGGGCGCACGGCAGGCGCCGGCCGAGACCGCCGCGCCGGGAGCCGTGTTCCGCGTGAAGCGGCTGGAGATTCCCCGGCTCGGGACGGGCGCGGCGGGACGGAGGTCGCGGGCGCGGACCGACGCAGGACGAGTCACTGGGGCGCTCGTGCCGCGGGGGCGGCTGACGAGACTGCACCTGGCCGCGACCGTCGCTGCCGCCGCTCCGCATCAGTTCGCACGCGGGCGGCGTACCCCCGGGCCGCTCCAGGTGCGTCGCGCGGACCTGCGCGAGGCGCGGCTGGAGGGCCGGGAGAGCAACCTGGTGCTGTTCGTGGTCGACGCGAGCGGGTCGATGGCGGCGCGGGCCAGGATGGGGGCGGTCAAGGGCGCGGTGCTGTCACTGCTGCTCGACGCCTACCAGCGCCGGGACAAGGTCGGCATGATCACTTTCCGCGGCACAGGGGCGCAGGTGCTGCTGCCGCCCACGTCGTCGGTCGAGGCCGCGGCGGGCCGGCTGGCGGCGCTGCCCACCGGCGGGCGAACGCCGCTGGCAGCTGGCCTGCTGCGGGCGCACGAGGTCCTCCGCACCGAGCGGCTCCGCGACCCCCGCAGGCGACCGCTGCTCGTGCTGGTCACCGACGGCCGGGCGACAGCAGCTCCGCCTCGGCCGGCAGCGTCACCTGGCCAGTCCGTTCCGCCCGGCCAGGCCGTTCCGCCCGGCCAGTCCGTTCCGCCCGGCCAGTCCGTTCCGCCCGGCCAGTCCGTTCCGCCCGGCCAGGCCGTTCCGCCCGGCCGGGCCCTCTCGCCGGTCGCCGCCGCGCACCGGGCGGCCGCCCTGCTGGCGGCGACCGGGGTCGCCAGCGTGGTCGTGGACTGCGAGTCTGGCCCGGTCAGGCTGGGCCTGGCCGAGAGCATTGCGCAGGCGCTGGCCGGCACGGTTCTGCGACTGGACGAACTCGCCGCTGGCCCGCTGGCCGACTCGGTCCGAGCACTCAAGGAGGTCGCGTAGTGCCGCAGGGCAAGCCGCTCGTCGTCCCCGACGACGGGCTCACCACCAGGCAGCGACGGCAGCGGGCGCTGGTCGTCGTGCACACCGGGGAGATGAAGGGGAAGTCCACGGCCGCCTTCGGGCTCGCGCTGCGGGCCTGGAACCAGGGCTGGCCCGTCGTGGTGTACCAGTTCGTCAAGAGCGCGAAGTGGAAGACCGGCGAGGAGACCGCGCTGTGCGCGCTCGGCCGGGTGCACGCGGAGACCGGCGAGGGCGGGCCGGTCACCTGGCACAAGATGGGCGAGGGGTGGTCGTGGATCGCCCGCCCTGGCACCGCCGAGGACCACGCCGCGAACGCCGCGGAAGGCTGGGAGCAGGTCAAGCGGGACCTCGCCGCGCAGGCCTACCGTTTCTACGTGCTCGACGAGTTCACCTACCCGATCAAGTGGGGCTGGGTCGATGTGGCCGACGTGGTCGCGACCCTGCGGGACCGGCCAGGCCAGCAGCACGTGGTCATCACCGGCCGGGACGCCGACCCGCGCCTGATCGACGCCGCCGACATGGTGACCCAGATGACCAAGATCAAGCACCCGATGGACGCGGGCCAGAAGGGCCAGAAGGGCATCGAGTGGTAACCGTTCCGCGCCTGGTGGTCGCCGCGCCCGCGTCCGGGCACGGCAAGACCACCGTGGCCACCGGGCTGATGGCCGCCCTGGCGGCCCGCGGCCTGGCGGTGTCCGGGCACAAGGTCGGCCCGGACTATATCGACCCCGGTTACCACGCGCTGGCGACCGGGCGGCCCGGCCGCAACCTCGACCCGGTGCTGTGCGGCGAGGAACTGATCGGACCGCTGTTCGCACACGGCGCGGCGGGCGCCGACATCGCCGTCGTGGAAGGCGTGATGGGCCTGTTCGACGGGCGCGGGTCGGGGCTGGCCGGCTCCACCGCGCACGTCGCCGGGCTGCTCGGCGCCCCGGTGGTGCTGGTCGTGGACGCCTCGGCGCAGGGCCGGTCGGTCGCCGCGCTGGTCGCGGGTTTCGCCGGTTACGACCCGGCGGTACGGCTGCGCGGGGTGATCCTGAACCGGGTCGGCTCGGCCCGCCACGAGGAGATCCTGCGGGACGCCATGACCGCGATCGGCATGCCGGTTCTTGGCGTGCTCGGCCGTGACGCCGCGGTCGCCGCGCCGTCACGCCACCTCGGGCTGGTCCCGACGGCGGAGCGGGAGGGTCCCGCTCGAGAGGGCGTCGCCCGGCTCGCGACGCTGGCCGCCAAGTCCGTGGACCTGGACGCCGTGGTCGCCCTGGCCGCGTCCGCGGGCCCGCTCGCGGCGGCGCCCTGGTCGCCGCGGGACGCGGTGCGCTCGGCCGGCCCCGCCGCCGCCTCCGCTGCCCCCGGCCGCCCGCCGGTCGTGGCGGTCGCCGGCGGTGCCGCGTTCAGTTTCTGCTACGCCGAGACCGCCGAACTGCTCACCGCGGCCGGCGCCGAGGTGGTCACCGTCGACCCGCTGCGCGACGAGGCGCTGCCGGCCGGAACAGCGGCGCTCGTGCTCGGCGGCGGGTTCCCCGAGATGCACGCCGGCGAGCTGTCCGCCAACGCCAGTCTCCGCGCGGGCGTCGCCCGGCTGGCCCGTTCCGGCGCCCCGGTCGCCGCGGAGTGCGCCGGCCTGCTCTACCTCGCCCGCGAGCTCGACGGCGCGCCCATGTGCGCGGTGATCGAGGCCGCGGCCGGGATGACCGGCACGCTCACTCTCGGCTACCGGGACGCGACCGCGGCCTCGGATTCGGTTCTCGCCGCCCCGGGCACGCCCGTCCGCGGGCACGAGTTCCACCGCACCACGCTGTCTCCCGCGCACTCCCCAACCCCGGCCTGGACGTTCGCCGGGCGCAGCGAAGGCTTCGTGCACCACGGGGTGCACGCCTCGTACCTGCACCTGCACTGGGCGGGTTCCCCGCAGATGGCCAGGCGGCTGGTGACCGCGGCGACGGCCGGGGCGGGATCATGAGCGTCGTGCCGGAGGCGCGCCAATGAACGTCGTGCCGGAGGCGCGCCAAATGAACGTCGTGCCGGAGGCGCGCCAAATGAACGTCGTGCCGGAGGCGCGCCAAATGAACGTCGTGCCGGAGGCGCGCCAAATGAACACTGCGACACTTATCGGGGTCGGGGTCGGGCCCGGCGACCCGGAGCTGGTCACGGTCAAGGCGGTCCGGGTGCTGCGCGAGGCCGACCTGGTACTGGTCCCGGTCGCCGACACCGGCGAGCGGGGCAGGGCGGAGGCCACGGTGCTCGCGCACGTCCGCCACGACCGGGTACGCCGGGTGGTGTTCGCCCTGGAAGCGAGCGCGGAACGGGCGGGCAGGGAAGCGGCCTGGGACAGCGCCGCGGACACGGTGGCGGCGGCGTTCGGTACCGGCGCGTCGGCCGTCGCGTTCGCCACGATCGGCGATCCCAACGTCTACTCGACGTTCACCTACCTCGCGGCGACCGTCCGCGACCGGGTGCCCGGCCTGACCGTCGCCACTGTCCCCGGCATCACCGCGATGCAGGACCTCGCCGCCCGCAGCGGGACCGTGCTGTGCGAGGGCAAGGAGACGCTCGCGCTGCTGCCGCTGACGGCCGGCCTGGACCGCTTCACGCAGGCGCTGGCGACGTTCGACACCGTGGTCGGCTACAAGAGCGGACGGCACCTGCCTGAGGTCATCGCCGCCGTCCGCGACGCCGGCCGCCTCGGTGAGGCCGTGCACGGCGCCGCCCTCGGGCTGCCCGGCGAGGACATCCGGCCCGCCGCCGACGTCACCGGCCAGGCCCCGTACCTGTCGACGCTGCTCGTCCCCGGGCGCCGGACGCACCGCGGAGGCAAGCTGTGACTCGAGCCGAACCCCGGCCAACCCACGCGGCCCGGCCAGATGCCGCCCCGCGGCCCAGGGTCTGGTTCGTCGGCGCGGGCCCGGGTGCCGCCGACCTGCTCACCCTGCGCGCGGCGGCGGTCATCGCGGCAGCCGACGTCGTGATCTGGGCCGCGAGCCTGGTCCACCCCGACGTGCTGCGGCACGCCAGGCCGGACGCCGAACTGGTGGACTCCGCGCAGTTGCCGCTCGAAGGCCAGCTAGCGCTCTACGAGCGCGCGCTGGCCGGCCGCCTGATCGTGGCCAGGGTCCACTCCGGCGACCCGGCGCTGTGGGGCGCCGTTCAAGAGCAGCGCGAGCTGTGCGACGAGCTCGGCCTGCCGCACGAGACCGTTCCCGGCGTGAGCGCCTACTCCGCCGTCGCCGCGATCGCGGGCCGGGAGCTCACCGTCCCCGAGGTTGCGCAGTCGGTGATCTTGACCAGGCTGGGCGGCGGCAAGACCCCGATGCCGCCCGGCGAGGAGATCACCGACCTGGCCAGCCACGGCACCACGATGGCCGTGTTCCTGTCGGCGGCTCGGTCCGGGCAGCTCGAGGCCGAGCTGCTGGCCGGCGGTTACCCGCCCGATACCCCGGTCGTGGTGGCCTACCAGGCAACCTGGCCAGACGAGCTCGTGGTCGAGTGCACGGTCGGCACGCTGGCCGGCACGGTGAGGGCGCGCAAGCTGTGGAAGCACACGCTGTTCCTGGTCGGCCCGGCGCTCGCAGCGCGGGGCACCCGGTCGCACCTGTACCACCCGGGCCACTTCCACGGCTACCGCCGCGCCGAGGGTGCCGCCCGGCGGGCGTTGCGGGACGCGGACGGCGCGGCGACCCGAGGGAGGGGGTCATGACCGGCCAGCCAACGCCGGACGAGCCGGAACTGCGCGAGCCCGACCTGCCGCGCACGGCCAAGGCGCGTCCCCGCGCGCTGCGCACCGGCTGGACCACCGGCACCTGCGCGTCGGCCGCCGCGAAGGCAGCAACGACGGCCCTGCGCGACCAGGCGCCGCAGGCGAACGTCGAGGTCGCGCTGCCGAGCGGCCGGCGGGTCTGGTTCGCCGTCGAGTCCTGCGCCTACGACCCGCGGCAGGCAACCGCGGTCGTGGTCAAGGACGCCGGCGACGACCCGGACGTCACCCACGGCGCGCATCTGACCGCGACCGTGCGGTGGCGCAAGGAACCGGGCGTGGTCCTCGAGGGCGGCGAAGGCGTCGGCATCGTCACCAAGCCGGGGCTGGGCATCGACGTGGGCGAGCCCGCGATCACCGCCACCCCGCGCGCGATGATCGTCCGGGCCGTGGGCGAGGTCTCCGACCTGGCCGCGCACGGCGTGCGGGTGGTCATCTCCGTGCCAGGCGGCGAGCGGATGGCGCGCAAGACCACCAACGCCAGGCTCGGCATACTCGGCGGCGTCTCGATCCTCGGCACGACCGGCATCGTCCGGCCGTTCTCCACCGCGTCCTGGCGCGCCAGCGTGGAGCAGGCCGTCTCGGTGCTGGCCGCCCAGGGCGAGCGCACGGTGGTGCTCTGCACCGGCGGGCGCACGGAGAAAGGAGCCATGGCGCTGCTTCCCGACCTGCCCGAGGTCTGTTTCGTCGAGGTCGGCGACTTCACAGGCGCCGCGCTGCGGCGGGCACTCGAGGTGAACCTGGAACGGGTCATCTTCGTCGGCATGGCCGGCAAGCTGGCCAAACTCGCCGCTGGCATCCTCATGACCCACTACACCCGTTCCGCCGTCGACCTCGGCCTGCTCGCGGACGTCACCATGGCCGCCGGCGGGCCGGCGCCGGTCGCGGCCGAGGTCCAGGCGGCCAACACCGGTCGGCACGCCTACGAGATCTGGCAGCGCGAGGGGTTGCTCCGGGCGGCCGGCGACGAACTGTGCCGCCGCGTGCGTGCCGTGCTGCTGCGCGCCGGGAACGGCGCGCTGGCGGCCGACGTGGCGATGGTCGACTTCAGCGGCGCGCGGGTGGTGGCGGCGAGCCGGGCGGAGTGGGTGACCGCGGCATGATCACCGTCATCGGCCTGGACGGCTCGCCGCTTCCCGCGCAGGCGGCGGACACGCTCGCCCGCGCCTCGCTCGTGGTCGGCGGGCGCCGCCACCTCGCCGCGGTCGCGACCGCCGGCGGCGCCAGGACCGTGGTGCTCGGCGAGATGCGCCCGGCCCTGGAGGCGCTCGCGGGCCACGACGGCGACGCAGTCGTCCTCGCCTCGGGCGACCCCGGCTTCTTCGGCATCCTCCGGGCGCTTCGCGCCAGGGGCCTGGCCGCCGCGGTGCTCCCGGCGGTCTCGTCGGTCGCGCAGGCCTTCGCCCGCGCCGGGCTCGCGTGGGACGACGCCGTCGTCGTCAGCGCGCACGGCCGTGACCTGCGCCGGCCGGCGAACGTCTGCCGGGCGTACCCCAAGGTCGCGGTGCTGACCGGGCCGGGAGCCGGTCCCGCCGAATTCGGGGCGGCCCTGGCCGGCTGGGAGCGGCGCCTCCTGGTCTGCGAGCGCCTGGGCGAACCCGGCGAGCGGATCACCGAGTGCCGCCCGCAGCAGGCCGCTTCGCGCGACTGGAGCGAACCGAACGTGGTCCTGGTGCTCACGCCCGACGAGGCCGACTCCTCAGACGGCCACGACCAGCCGGACAACGGGCCTGGCTGGATGTGGCCGCGCCCGCCGGCCGCGCGGGGCTGGGCGCTGCCGGAGGAGGAGTTCGACTCCCGCGACGCCGTCATCACCAAGGCCGAGGTGCGGGCGCTGGCCCTGGCCCGGCTGGCCCCCGGGCCCGGCACTCTCGTCTGGGACGTGGGTGCGGGCACCGGGTCGGTCGGCATCGAGTGTGCCCGCTTCGGCGCCGCGGTCGTCGCGGTCGAGCGGGACGACCGGCGGTGCGCGCTGATCCGCGCCAATGCCGACAGGCACCTCGCCGGCATCCGCCTCGTCGCCGGCGAGGCCCCCGGCGCCCTGGCCGGCCTGCCAGAACCTGACGCGGTCTTCGTCGGCGGCGGCGGTCCCGGCGTCGTCGCCGCCGTGGCGCAGCGGAGACCGGGCCGCATCGTCGTCGCGGTCGCGGCCGTCGAACGCACCGGGCAGGCGCACGCCGCCCTGGTCGCGGCCGGATACACGGTGGACGGCGCGCTGGTTCAGGCCGCGCGGCTGGCTCCGCTCCCCGGCGACACCCACCGCCTGGCGGGCACCAACCCGGTCTTCCTGCTCTGGGCGACCGCGGCGGCGGCCGCCGGCCAGGGAGCGACCCGGTGATCGGCCTGGTCGCGGTAACCACGGCCGGGCGGGCTTCCGCCGCCCGGCTCGAGGCTGCCTGGCGGGGCCGTACCCGCCGCTACGACGGGCCGGCCAAGCAGGCGCTCCCCCGGGCGTGGGCCGAGTGCGACGACATCGTCTGCTTCCTGGCCGTCGGCGCGACCACCCGCATCATCGCACCGCTGCTGAAGAGCAAGTGGACCGACCCGGCGGTGGTCTGCGTGGACGAGTCCGCCCGCCACGCGGTGGCGCTGGTCGGCGGGCACGCCGCCGGCGCCAACGAGCTGGCCGCGCGGGTCGCCGCCGTGCTCGGGGCGGAACCCGTGGTGACCACGGCAACCGACGTGACCGGCCTGCCCGGCCTCGACACGCTCGGCTGGCCGGCCGAGGGCGCGATCGCCGCCGTCAGCCGCGCCCTGCTCGACAAGAAGCCCACAGTCCTCGAAACGGATGCCACGTGGCCGATCCCGGCACTACCGGTGACGGCCGGCGGGGCGGGCGGGCACCGGATCGTGATCACGGACCGGGTCGTTCCGGCCGACGAGCGGACCGTCGTGCTTCGCCCGCCCAGTCTGGTCGTGGGCGTGGGCGCGAGCCGCGGCGTGAGCGAGGAGGAGGTGCTCGAGCTCATCGCCGAGGCGCTGTTCGTCGCGGGACTGTCGGCGGCGTCGGTGACGGCGATCGCCACCGTCGAGGCGAAGGCAGCGGAAGAGGGGATCGTGGCGGCCGCCAGGCGCCGCGGCTGGCCGGTGATCACGCACCCCGCCGACCGGCTCGCGTCGGTGCACGTGCCCAACCCCAGCGACGCCGTGCGCGCCGCGGTCAGTACCCCGAGCGTGGCCGAGGCCGCGTCGCTGGCCAGCGCGGACGAGCTCGTTGTGGCAAAAAGAAAGTCCGCCATGGCCACGGTCGCGGTCGCGCGCCTGCGCCCGCGGGGGCGGCTCGCGCTGGTCGGGCTCGGCCCTGGCGCGCGGGACCTGCTGACCCCGCGGGCCATCGCCGAACTGCGGCGCTCCTCGGTCGTCGTCGGCCTGCAGGCGTACGTGGACCAGGTCGCCGACCTGCTGCGGCCGGGCACCCGGGTACTGGCCAGCGAGCTCGGGCAGGAGGAGGCCAGGGCGCGGACGGCGGTCGAGCAGGCACGCAGGGGACACGCGGTCGCGCTGGTCGGGTCGGGGGACGCGGGCGTGTACGCGATGGCCAGCCCGGCGCTCAGCCTTGCGGGAGACGACATCGACGTGGTCGCGGTGCCCGGCATCACCGCCGCCCTGGCGTCGGCCGCCCTGGTCGGGGCGCCGCTCGGGCACGACCACGCGGTGATCTCGCTGTCCGACCTGCACACGCCGTGGGAGGTCATCGAGCGCCGGGTCCAGGCCGCCGCGGCGGGCGACTTCGTCGTCGTCTTCTACAACCCGCGCAGCCGCGGCAGGGACTGGCAGCTGGGCGCGGCGCTGGAGATTCTCGGGCGGCACCGGGCCGGCGACACCCCGGCCGCCGTTGTCAGGGACGCGGACCGCGCCGGTGAGCACGTGACCCTCACCACACTTGCCGATCTCGACCCGGCGACCGTGGACATGCGCTGCGTCGTCATCGTCGGATCGGCGAGCACGCGCACCGTCGCCGGCCGCATGGTGACCCCGAGGGGCTACCGGTGGCCGTGACACGCCCCCGGCCGGGGGACATCTGGATCGAGGCCTGCCAGGGCTGCGGCGCGTGCATCCTCACCTGCCCCGAGCGCGCGCTCCGCCCGGCCCGCGACAACCCCGCCGTCGACCGACACCGCTGCACCGGCTGCGGCGAGTGCATGGAGGTCTGCCCGGTCGACGCCATTCGCTTCGTGAAGACCCCAGCGACCGGAAGGCGGGAGAGTGGCCCCCTGGAACAGTGACGTGAGCGGCGGCAGCATCGCGGTCGGGCGGTGGACCCGCGCGGAACGGCTGCGGCTGTCGGCGATCGTCGGGGTCATCGCCGTGCTGCACGTGCTGGGCTGGGCGATGTACTTCTACTACACCCACCACCTCGCGGCGGCCACCTCGTTCGCGGGCGCCGGGACGCTGGCCTATGCGCTCGGAGTGCGGCACGCGTTCGACGCCGACCACATCGCGGCGATCGACGACTCCACCCGGCTGATGCTCGCCCGCGGGCGCCGCCCGGTGGGCGTGGGGTTCTTCTTCGCGATGGGCCACTCCTCGGTGGTGCTGGCCCTGGCGTTCGTCGTCGTCACCGCCGCCGGCGCGACCACGGGCAGCGTCGCCGCGTTCCGCTCCTACGGCGGGGTCGCCGCCGCTCTCACCGCGATGACGTTCCTGCTGCTGGTGGCCGTGCTGAACGGGATGGTACTGGCCGGGCTGGTCAGGCTGTGGCGGCAGATGGCCGGCGGCACCCTGGACCAGGCCGAGCTCGAGCTCCAGTTGCTCAACCGGGGCCTGATGAACCGGATCCTGGGCAAGCGGGCCCGCGGCCTCATCCGCTCGTCCTGGCACATGTACCCGGTGGGGCTGCTGTTCGGCCTCGGGCTGGAGACGGCGTCGGAGGTGACGCTGCTCAGCCTCTCGGCGAGCACCGCCGCCTCCGGCGCGCTGCCTGCCCTGGCCGCCCTCACCCTGCCCGTGCTGTTCGCGGCCGGCATGAGCGCGTTCGACACGTGCGACAGCGTGCTGATGGCGCGCGCCTACTCCTGGGCGTTCTCGCACCCGGCCCGCCGGCTGTACTACAGCGTGGCGACGACCGGGATGACCGTGGTGATCGCGTTCTTCGTCGGCACGGTGTACCTCGCCGGGCTGCTGGTGCGCGAGCTGCACGTCGGCGGGCCGATGGCCGCCTACGCCGGTATCGGCGACCATTTCGAGCTGCTCGGCTACTTCATCGTCGGGGTCTTCGTGGCGGCCTGGGCGGGCGCGGCGCTGACCTGGCGGCTCGCCGGCTTCGACCGCCGGTACGGAAGGGAGCCGGGGTGAGGCGCGCGGTCCATCCGATCGAGGAACGGTCGTACGCGATCCTGCGCGCGCGGGCGGACACGTCGGCGCTGCCGCCGTGGACGCGGGCGGTGGTGGAACGGGTCATCCACGCCAGCGCGGACCCGGCGTACCTCGGCGACCTGGTCTGTGCCGAGGAGTCCCTGGCCGCGGCCGCGGCCGCGCTGCGGGCCGGCGCTCCGGTGGTCACGGACTCGGCGATGGTGGCCGCCGGCATCACCGCCAGGGACACCGTCTGCCGGGTCGGCGACGCGCGCGCCCGCGACCTGGCGGAGCGGACCAAGATCACGCGGTCGGCGGCGGGCTTCCGCGTCGCGTTCGGCGAGGTCGGCCCTGGTGCGGTCTGGGTGATCGGCACCGCGCCCACCGCGCTGGCCGAGCTTCTTGCCTTCGACGCTGGCCCGGCGCTGGTCATCGGCCTTCCGGTCGGCTTCGTCGGCGCCGTCGAGTCGAAGGCGTCGCTGCGGGCCAGCGGGCTGCCGTCGGTCAGCAACCGCACCGAGAAGGGCGGGGCGGCCGTGGCGGCCGCCGCACTCAACGCGCTGCTCTACCGGGAGGACTCATGATCAGACCAGGGCCGCCGCTGCTGCTCGTCGGGCACGGCACGCGCAGCGCCGCCGGGGTCGCCGAGTTCGGGCGGCTCATCGACCGGGTGCGCGAACGCGGCCGGGACCGGATCGCCCGCGTAGACGGAGGGTTCATCGAGCTGTCCGCGCCGCCGCTCGCGGACGTGGTCAGCGCGATGGCGGCGACGTGTCCGGCGAGAACGAAGCCGGCCGGTTCCCCGTGGGAGGTGGTGGCCGTCCCGCTGGTCCTGACCGCGGCCGGGCACGGCAAGGGCGACATCCCGGCGGCGCTGGCGCGGGAACGGATCCGCCATCCCGGGCTCTCCTGCCGCTACGGCCGGCCGCTCGGCCCGCACCCGGCGCTGCAGACCGTGCTCGAAGCCCGCATCGACGCCGCCCTGGCCGGCGCCCCGCGGGCCGGCACGCACGTCGTCCTGGTGGGCCGGGGGTCCACCGATCCTGATGCCAACGCCGAGGTCGCGAAGGTGGCGCGGCTGCTGTGGGAAGGCCGTGGCTACGACGGGGCGGAGTTCGGGTTCGTCTCGCTCGCCGAGCCGGCCGTGCCTGCCGTACTCGAGCGGACCCGCAGGCTGGGCGCCGACCGCGTCGTCGTGGCGCCGTACTTCCTGTTTCCCGGCGTCCTGCCGGACCGGATCGTGACCCAGTCGCGGCAGTTCGCGGCGGCGCACCAGGAAGTCGACCTGCGCACCGCCGCGGTGCTCGGCGACTGCGACGAACTCGCCGATCTGATCCTCGAGCGGTACGCCGAGGCACTGACCGGCGACATCCGGATGAACTGCGACACCTGCGCCTACCGGGTGGCGCTGCCCGGTTTCGCCGACAAGGTCGGCCGCCCGCAGACACCGCATGTCCACCCCGACGACGTCCCCGGTCACGTGCCTGCCGGTCACGTGCCTGCCGGTCAGGTTCGTGGCGGCCTGGCCGTGGTCCCGCTCTCACCACACGAGGTCCGCCCATGACTCCCGCCGAACACGCCATGGCCCAGCCGGACATCGACGCGTTCTACCGCCTCGCCGCGGCGCGCCGGGACATCCGCAACGGGTTCCTGCCCGACCCGGTCGGCGACGACGTGCTGACCCGCGTCCTGGCCGCTGCCCATCAGGCGCCCAGCGTGGGGCTGAGTCAGCCGTGGGACTTCCTCCTCGTGCGGGACCGCGCGGTGCGGGAACGGGTGCACGCCCTGGCCCGCGGGCAGCGGGAGGCGTTCGCCTGGTCCTTGCCGCGGTCACGGGCGCTGGCGTTCCGCGACCTCAAGATCGAGGCGATCCTCGACACCCCGGTGAACATCGTGGTGACCTGCGACCCGACCCGCGGCGGCAGGCACGTACTCGGCCGGCACGCGCAACCGCAGGTCGCGGAGTACTCGAGCGTCTGCGCGGTGCAGAACCTCTGGCTCGCGGCCCGCGCCGAGGGGCTGGGAGCCGGCTGGGTGAGCTTCTTCGACGAGCGTGAACTCGCGCGCGCACTGGAACTTCCGTCCCACGTCGAGGTCGTCGCCTACCTGTGCGTCGGGCATGTCACCGAGTTCCCGCCCGCGCCCGAGCTCGCGCTGTCCGGCTGGGCCCGGCAGCGGCCGCTTGCCTGGGCCGTCCACGAAGGAGGCTGGGGCAGGCGCGGCCTGCCGGGCGCCGCCCCGGCCAGCCTGCTCGCCGACACCGTGGGCGCGATCCGGCCGCCCGATGCCGGCGCGATGGCCGCAGCCAGGGAGCGGCAGGAGCGGCTCACCAAGCCGAGCGGGTCACTCGGGGAACTGGAAGCCCTGTCGGTGCGGCTGGCCGGGATCAGCGGCGAGTGCCCCGCGCCGCTGCCCGAACCCGCTGCCGTCGCGGTGTTCGCCGCCGACCACGGGGTGCATGCGCAAGGGGTCACTCCGTGGCCGCAGGAGGTCACGACGCAGATGGTGGCGAACTTCCTGGCTGGCGGTGCGGTCGTCAACGCGATCGCGGCCCAGGTGGGCGCCGAGGTCTGCGTGGTCGACGTCGGAGTCGCGGCGGACCTGCCCGCGGCGCCGGGGCTGCTGCCGCGCAAGGTCCGGGCGGGCACGGCGGACATGACGGCCGGGCCGGCGATGACCAGCGGCGATGCGGAGCGTGCGATCGAGGTGGGCATCGAGACCGCCCGTGACCTGGTCGCCGCGGGCAACAGGTGCCTGCTGACCGGGGACATGGGCATCGCCAACACGACCGCGTCCGCGGCCCTCGTCTCCGTGTTCACGGCGGCCGACCCGCACGAGGTCACCGGGCGGGGCACCGGGATCGACGACGACATGTGGGCGCGGAAGGTCGAGGTGGTGCGCCGCGCGCTGGCCAGGCACCAGCCAGATGCCGGCGATCCGCTTGGCGCGCTGGCGGCCGTCGGGGGCCTCGAGCACGCAGCGCTCGCCGGCTTCATGCTCGGCGGCGCCGCGCTGCGGGTCCCGGTGATCCTCGACGGCGTGATCGCCTGCGCCGCCGCTCTCGCCGCCGTCGCGATGGCGCCCGACGCGGCGCACTACCTGGTGGCGGGGCACCGTTCGACCGAGCCGGGCGCGCACCGTGCGCTGACGTCACTCGGGCTGCGGCCGCTGGTCGACCTGGACCTGCGCCTCGGCGAAGGGTCGGGAGCCGCTCTGGCGCTGCCGATCGTGCAGTCGGCCGCGCGCGTGCTCGCCGATGTCGCCACCTTCGACAGCGCGGGCGTGTCCGGGGCGAAGGAACCGGGGTGACCGGCACGGGCGGCGCGGGCGGCGCGGGCGGCGCGGGCGGCGCCGCCGGTACGGGCAGTACGGGCGGCGCCGGCGGCGCCGCCGGTACGGGCGGGGCAGCGGGACCGGAAGGCTTGATCTACCCGCTCAGCGTGCGGGTCGAGGGCCGGCGGGTGCTCGTGGTCGGGGGCGGCGCGGTTGCGGTGCGGCGGGTGGCCGGCCTGCGTTCCGCCGGGGCGGACGTGGTCGTTGTCGCCCCTGAGCTGAGCCCGACGCTGGCGGACCTGGCGGGGCGCGGTCTGGTCACCGCCAGGATGCGGCCCTATCAGCCACAGGACATCGAGGGCGCGTGGCTGGTGTTCGCGTGCACCGACCGCCCGGAGGTCAACGCGGCCGTCGCGGCGGCTGCGAACCGGCACCGGGTCTGGTGCGTGCGGGCCGACGACGGCACCGCGTCCGCGGCGTGGGTGCCCGCGGTGGGACGGGCGTCCGGTGCCGTCGTCGCGGTGAACGCCGGGCGGAACCCGCGCCGGGCCGCCATGCTCAGGGACCGGTGCGTGGACGCGGTCGAGGAGGCGGCCCGCTCGGACGCGGGCGGCCCGGACGCGGGCGGCCCGGACGCGGGCGGCCCGGACGCGGGCGGCCCGGACGCCGGCCGCCGGACGCGGCGGGGCGGGCTGGTGTCGATCATCGGCGGCGGGCCTGGCGATCCCGGCCTGATCACGGTCGCCGGGTGGCAGCGGCTGCGGGACGCCGATGTCGTGGTGACCGACCGGCTCGCGCCGCTGGCCCTGCTCGACCAGCTGGCGCCGGACGTGGTGGTCATCGACGCGGCCAAGGTACCCGGCGGGCCGGCGACCCGGCAGGAGCAGATCAACCGCACGCTGGTGGACCGCGCCAGGGCCGGGCGCCGCGTGGTGCGGCTCAAGGGCGGCGACCCGTTCGTCTTCGGGCGCGGCCAGGAGGAGGTGGAGGCGTGCCGCGCGGCCGGGGTCCCGGTCGAGGTCGTGCCCGGCGTGACGTCCGCGATCTCGGTGCCAGCCGCGGCTGGCATCCCGGTCACCCACCGAGGGCTGAGCCAGGGGTTCTGCGTGGTCGCCGGGCACGCCTCGCCTGCCGACCCGCGCAGCACCATCGACTGGCCCGCGCTGGCCCGCAGCGGCCTGACCCTGGTCCTGCTCATGGCCATCGAGCACCTGGACGACACGGCCGCGGCGCTGATCGCAGCGGGCCTGGACGCGGGCACGCCGAGCGCGTGCGTTTCCGATGGCTGGACTCGCGAGCAGCGGCTGGTGACCGCGCCGCTGCGCGAGATCGCGTCCGCGGTCGGCCGCGCCGACCTCGCCAACCCGGCGGTGATCGTGATCGGGGATGTCGCGCGGTTCGCCGCCGGCTCGGCCGACTTCGCCAACTCGGCCGCCTCGCTCGTAGCACTCCCCCGGCCCTGCCACCGGCCTGACCTGGCCGTTCGGGCCACGGCCGACAAGCGCGTGCTCGTGCTCGGCGGCGCGCGCTCCGGAAAGTCCGTTGCGGCGGAGGAAATGCTGGCAGGCTACGACACCGTGGACTATGTCGCCACCGGCACGCCGCCGGGAACCGGAGACGCGGAATGGGACGACCGGGTGCGCGAGCATCGCCAGCGCCGGCCCGCCCACTGGCGGACACTGGAAACGCTGGCTCTCGATGACGTGCTGGCAGAAGCCGCCGCCCCCGTGCTGGTGGACTGCCTGACCACCTGGCTGGCGCGGGTCATGGACGACAGCGGCGCCTGGGACGGCAAGCCCGACGCCGCCCGAGCCGTTGCCGACCGGACCGACCGCCTGGTCCTGGCATGGCGGGACACCCCGCGGCACGCGGTCGCGGTCAGCAACGAGGTCGGATCGGGAGTGGTGCCGGAAACGGAGTCTGGCCGGCGGTTCCGCGACGAGCTTGGGCGGCTCAACGCCCGCATCGCCGCCGTCAGCGACGAGGTCTGGCTGTGCACCGCCGGCATCGCGCGGCGGCTGCGATGAGGCCGGGCCAGCCGCGCTGGACGCGGCGAGACACCAGGGAACCGCAGCCGCCCGCCGAGGGACGGTCGCCTTCCGAAGGGCTCGGCTCACCCGCCGATGCGCGCGGATCACGCCGGGCTGGGCGCGCGGGGTCGCGGGTCCCTGAACCGGCCCCGTGGGATCCTGGCCCGCCACAGCGACCTGCCACTGCGCATCAGCCCGGCTGGGCGCAGCCTGGCCAGGCGCCTCGGCCTGCCCGCTCCGGAGCCGCTGAGCCACCGTGGGCTCATGACCTGCCGCAGGACCTCGGCCCACCGCAGTGGGATCCGGGATCACCACGAGACGCCAGACCACGGTGGTCGGCTCACCCGCCACCAGACCCCGGATCACGGTGGTCTGCTCCGCCACCGGAACCCGGGTCACAGTGGGCCGCTCCCCCACTGGCGCCCCCCGGGTCACGGTGGTCCGGCCAGCCGCCGGAGCCCGGGGCACGGCGGTCTGCTCAGCAGCCACCGTACGTCGAGCCACAATGGTCCCCCGGCGCGGCGAGCGCTCGGTCGCGCAGGAAGTTCCTCGCCTCGTTCCGGAACGCCTTGAGCCTGTTCACGGCCATCCCGGTGCGAGGCGCCGCCAGGATCGGCAGGCCAGAAGCAGCCAGGGCGGTACTCGCCCTGCCCGTCGTGGGCCTGTTGCTCGCGCTGCCTGCGGCCGGGTTGCTGCTGGTGCTGGATGCGGGCGGCCAGCCGGCCGCCCGCCGACTACTCGCCGCCACGCTCGCGATCGGGCTGCTCGCCCTGCTGACCGGCGGGCTCCACCTGGACGGGCTCGCCGACACCGGCGACGGGCTCGGCAGCCGCCGCCCGCCGGACGCCGCCCTGGCGATCATGCGGCGGGCCGACGTCGGGCCGCTGGGCATGGCGACGCTGCTCTTTGTCGTCGCGGCCCAGATCAGCGCCCTCGCATCGATCCCTTCCGCCTCGCGCGCCGCCGTTGCCCTGATCGCGGCGGTCGTCACCGCGCGGGTTGCCGTCGTGCTCGCAACCGGGCGCTCGTCTCCGCCCGCCCGCCCCGACGGGTTCGGTGCCCTGGTAGCCGCCGCCACGTCGACGCGGGCGAGAATCGGGGCCGCCAGCGTGCTGCTGGCGGCGGCCGGCGCCGCCGGCTTTGCCCTGGACGGCCTGCCGTGGGCACTGCGCGCGCTGGCTGCCGTGTTCATCGGCCTTGGCACGGCCGACCTGCTGCGGCGGCACGCGAAGCGGCGACTCGGCGGAATGACCGGTGACGTCTTCGGCGCCCTGATCGAGATCTGCACGGCCACAGTGCTGCTCGTCCTGGCCCTGATCGCCTGACGCGACACGCGCCGCCGCGACCTGCGTCCTGCCCGCACCCGAACCGGACAAATAGCTCACCGGCTAGTCGAGTTCACGCTCCCCCGCCGACCCAGCCGGGCTACCCGCCGTCCCTGTCGGCGAAGAGGTGATATCTTGATAGCACCATGCCGATGAAGCCGGGAAACACCAAGAACCTGCTGCTGCGCCTCGACCCCGATCTGGCCGAGCGCCTGCAGACCGTTGCCGCCGTCGAGGGCCGTTCGGTCTCCGACGTCGTGCGCGAGGCCATCACCCTGCTGGTCGAGCAGCGCCGCAGCGACAAGCGGTTCCTGCGGCTGCTGGACGACAACCTCGCGCGCCACCGGCAGGCGATCGAGTTGCTCAGGGACGAGGAGCAGTGATCGAGCTGGGGGTCGCCGACCTCGTCATCATCGCCGCGCGCACGCTCGGACTGGACACCGGCCAGGTGCTCGACCTGCTCGACCCCTCCGCCGCCGAGCGGGCCCTGGACCACGCACGGCCGGGCAGCGATCCCGCTGACGCGGGCCGCGCGGCCGACGCGGCCGGGCAGGCCGCCGCGTTGCTGCACGCGCTCGTCCGCCACCGGCCGTTGCGCAACGGCAACCAGCAAGTCGCGCTGGTGGCCATGCTGCAGTTCCTGGCCCTTAACGGCTGGGAGGTTGACCTTGGCCCGCCCGCGCCGGTCAGGGCCATGGTGGCTGAGCTCGCGGCCGACGCGATCGTAACCAAGGACGTGGCTGGCTGGCTGGCGCCCCGGCTGCGGCCGACTCAACCCGCGGCACCCGCCGCGAAGGAGGCACCGATGCGACCACGCCAGATGTTGCCGCTTGCCGAAAGGATCAAGCGGGCAGCCACTCGGACCCAGCGCAAGGGGCTGTTCCAGCGCCTCACCGACCGGGCCAGGCGGTCCATGGCCCTCGCCCAGGACGAAGCCCGGCTGCTGCGGCATAACTACATAGGCACCGAGCACCTCCTGCTCGGCCTGCTCCATGAGGGCGATGGCGTCGCTGCCAGGGCGCTGGAGTCGATGGGCATCTCCCTGGACGGCGCGCGGGGCCAGGTCAAGGAGATCATCGGCCGCGGCAACGACTCCCCGGCCGGCCACATCCCGTACACGCCCAGAGCGAAGAAGGTGCTCGAACTGTCGCTGCGCGAGGCGCTGCAGCTCGGGCACCACTACGTCGGCACCGAGCACGTCCTGCTCGGCCTGCTCCGCGAGGGCCAGGGCGTGGCCGCGCAGGTGCTGACCAGGCTCGGCGCCGAGCATGCCCAGGTCAGGGAGCACATACTCGGCCTGCTGGCCGGGGAGTGCAAGCAGGCAGGCTCGGACACGCTGCTTGTCCGCCTGGCCGTCCCCGACGAACTCCTCGACGCCGCCGACCAGCTAGCCGACGTACGGCAGCAGAAGGAGGCCGCGCTCGACGCCGGAGACTTCGAACGCGCCGCGGCACTGCGGGACCGGGAAAGCCAGCTGCTCGCCGACAAGCTGCGGCTGGAGGGTTATCTAACCGGCGGCGTCGACATCGACGCCGTCATCACGGACAACCAGCGAGCCCACCGCGAGATCGACCGCCTGCGCGGCCTGCTCCGCCAGCACGGCATCGAACCAGACGGCGGCACCGCCAGGACCGCCTAGGGGCGCGACTAGGGCCGTGCCGACGCTCAGCCAAGCCGGGATGTCCCCAGACAAGCACGCAACCTCGCCAGCTGACGAGGCCGCACTGCGTACATCCAGGCGGTCTTGCGGGGGGCCACGTACATCCAGGCGGTCTTGCGGGGGGCCACGTACATCCAGGCGGTCTTGCGGGGAGTCACGTACATCCAGGCGGTCTTGCGGGGGGCCACGTACATCCAGGCGGTGTTCGGGGATGCCACGTACATCCACGCGGTGCTGGGGGGCGCCGAGTGCGTCGCGGGACTCTGGCCGATCAAGCAGGATCTCACCGAGACATCGCGCGCCATGAGCGCATGGCTGCCCGCTGTCCGGTGGGTGCTCGCTTGGACATGGCTGCCGATGTGACCCGGCGATGCCGTCAGTGCGGCGCCGAGACTGGCTAACGCGAGGGCAGGAACGAGAATCCCGCGCGCTGTGTGGGCGCGAGCCGTCCCTTCCGGGGATTCACGGCGAGCGGCGCCCGCCGATCCGCTGATCCTCCTGATCACATACCGTAACGACCGGTGCGTCTTCATCGAGAAGGTCTCCTCATGGGTGACTTGAATACCAGGTCCTCCAAGAGCGACAAGCTACACCACTAGCGGTCGCGAGATATGGCATTTGAATCGATCGGAGCGACGTCCTGGCTGGGCAGGTTGGCGTCCCTGCGGTCGGCGCCCAGTCCGTGCCGCGCGTACCGCACTGCCCGCCCGCAGCCGGTCACGGCGGGTAGGAACGCAACCGCATAATGCCATGGCAAGGCCGGATGACGGGCGCTCTCGGCACGGTTGAGCGCACCGGTACGGGTGCCTGAACTGTTATACGGAGAGTGATGTCGATCGGGCAATCGTGACGGCGGACCGAGTTGCGCTGCGCCTCGATCCGGACAGCGCCGGGGACAGAAACGGACACAGGAGGCTCGTGCGGAGAAAAAGGCCAGACGCCGCTTCTTATACCGGCAGTATCACGCATTTCCTGTTTCACAGGCGCCCCGCCGGACGTGTTACGCCACGCTAGCCTGCCGCACAGGACGAACCATCGCCGCCATCGCCGCCATCGAGGGCTGCGGCACACCCGCCGGCCGAATAAGTTCTTGTATACGGCATTTGCGAACGGGATAGCGCGCAGTAGCATCGCGAATTTATGTGAAAATTGCACCGCCAGCGCCAAAGACAGCAGCCATTTCCTCGTTAGCCGCAATTCTCGCAGGATTCATGTGAGAGCCGTCTATACCAGGGTATTAACGCGGCCAGAATGTTTCTGTAGGCTACTTTAGAGAACAACATGCGAGCTTGTCCGCAGGCGGCAGGGGAATGCTAGGCGATCATGGAATTCCGGGTCCTCGGGCCGACTGAGCTGTGGTCGGCCGGGCAGCAATGTGACCTTGGGCCAGCCAGGGTGCGCAGCGTCCTGGCGATCCTCCTGCTGACGCCGCGCACCATCGTGCCGGCTGAGGCGCTCATCGAGAGGCTGTGGGACGCTGAGCCGCCGCCGAAGGCCCGCGAGAGCCTGTCGGTCTACGTGGCCAGGCTTCGAGCGTCGCTCAGGGAGGCCGTCGGGGACGGCGTCCGGCTGGCCGGACGCGCCAGCGGCTACGTGCTCGACGTCGATCCCGAGGCGGTGGACCTGTACAGGTTCCGCCGGCTGCGCCGGCAGGCGGATGCCCTCATCGCGAGCGGTGACAACGATCATGCGGCCGAGCTGCTGCGCGAGGCGGACGGGCTGTGGCGCGGCCAGGCGCTGGCCGGGGTGCGCGGCGACTGGGTGGCGCGGATGCGCGACAGCCTGGAAGAAGAACGCCGGGCCGCCATCCTGCAGCGCGTGGAGCGCGAGCTGGAGCTAGGCCGGCACGCTGACCTGGTCGGTGAGCTTCGCGGCCTGCTGGCCCAGTACCCGCTTGACGAGACCTTCGTTGCCCACCAGATGACGGCCCTGTACTGGAGCGGCAGGCCAGGTGACGCACTGAGCCTGTACCGGGAAACGCGCAGCCGCCTCGTCGACGAGCAGGGCGCGGAGCCTGGGCCGGTGCTGTCCGAGCTTCACCAGCGCATCCTGCGCCGTGACCCCCAGCTTGCCGTCAGGCTCGCCAGCCGGCCCCCTGGCCAGGTGGCACGGCCGGACACGCTTCCGCCCGAGACGGTGGAGTTCGTCGGCCGAAGCACCGAGGTCGCCCTGCTGGCCGGGGAGCACGACGACGCCCCGCGGATAAGCGTGATCGAGGGCATGCCTGGCGTGGGCAAGAGCGCGCTCGCGGTGCACGCTGCCCGCATGGTCGCCGACCAGTACCCGGACGGGATTTTCTACCTCAACTTCCACACCCACGACTCTGGGAGCACGTCGCTCGACTCGGCCGAGGCGCTGTACCGCCTGCTGCGGATGCTGAGCGTGCCGGCGACGCAGATACCCGACGCCATCGGCGAGCGCGCCGCGCTGTGGCGAGCCCAGCTGAGCAGGCGGCGCGCCGTCGTGATCCTCGACGACGCCGCCCGGCATGACCAGATCCGCCCGCTGCTGCCGATGGCGGGCCAGTGCCTGATCTTGATCACGGCCCGGCGCAGACTTCCCGACCTGGTGGGCGCGAGCGTGCTCACCCTCGACGTGCTGTCCCCGGACGACGCGGTCACGCTGTTCACGCGGATCGCGGGACCCGGCAGGGCCCGTGACCAGGACGAGGTCGCCACGGCCGTGGGGCTGTGCGGACGACTGCCGCTCGCGATCCAGCTGACCGCGGGCAGGCTCGCGCAAGACTCCCCGCCCAGCCTGGCCGATCTGGTCGAGGAACTGTCCCGGTCGCCCGCCCGACTCGGCAGCACCGGCGCGGCGAGCCCGGAGGTGATGTCCGCCTTCGAGCTGTCTTACCGCGCGCTGGAACCCGACCACCAGCGACTCTTCCGGCGGCTGGGAGTGAGCCCCTGCCCGCATGTCAGCCTGCAGGGTGCGGCGGCCCTGGGCGGCGGCACGCTTGCCGAAACGGAGAAAGCGCTCAGCGCCCTGCTCGATCATCACCTGCTGGTGCGAGCCCACGCTGACCAGTTCCGTTTCCACGACCTCATCCGCGGTTTCGCGGCTGTGCGCGCCGCGCAGGATGACTCCGCTTCCGAGCAGCGACAGGCGGTCGGCAGGCTTCTTGACTACTACCTGTACACAGCCGACCACGCCGACCGTGTGCTTCATCCGTTCCGGCACCGGATACCCCTGTCGGTAACCCATCCGCCAGCCGCCAGCCCGGCGCTGGGCACCCAGGAAGACGCCGCAGCCTGGCTCGAGTCGGAGTGGCGCAACATCCTGCTGGCCGCGCAGCACGCGGGCCGGCACGAGTGGAAGCGGCAATGTGCCGATCTCACTCACGTGCTGGCCGGTTTCGTGGAGATCAGGGGTTACTGGGACGAGGCGATCGCGGCCCACTCGCAGGCCCTGCAGGCGTGCCGCGACCTCGATGACCACGCCAGGATCGCGCAGGCGTCGCTCGAGCTCAGCGTGGTGAGCCAGCAGGCAGGCGGCCACGAGGCCACGCTTGCCCTCGCCGAGGACGCGGCGGCCATCTACCGGTCGCTGGCCGACTGGCGCGGCCTGGCCGAGGCCCTTGACCAGATAGGCCTGGCCCACCAGCGCGCGGCCCGTTCCCGTGAGGCCCTTGCGCACTTCCATGAGGCCATGAGTCTGTACTGCGACGCCGCGGACCGGCATGGGATGGCCGATACGCTGAGTCACTCCGGAATCGCCTGCTGGCATCTGGGACGCTACCCGGACGCGATGAGATACCTGCGTGACGCGCTTGCGCTCTACCGTGACGTCGGAGACCGGCGCGGTGAGGCGAAGACTCTCAACAATCTGGGAAAGATGCAGCTGCACTGCGGCTACCACAGGGACGCGCTCGAAAGTTTCCACGAGTCACTGGAGATTTTCACTGAGATAGGTGGCGCACAGAACCAGGCGATCCTGTATCAGAATATTGGCAGTGTCCACCGTTACAAAGGCAGCTATGAGAAAGGTCTCACTGCTTACCGGCAGGCACTGACCATCTACCGTGGCATCGGCGATCTCCCAGACCAGGCCAACGTGCTCAACGACGTCGGTGCCATTTATGAAAGCGCAGAGTGCTACGACGAGGCGCTGATTCACTACCAGCAGGCTCGACTTATCGGCGAGGAGATCGGAAACCTGTCCGAGCAGGTGATCGCTCTTCGCGGGATCGCCGACGTACGTCGCGGGTCCGGCCGGTACGGCGAGGCGCTGGAGAATTACCATGCCGCTCTCCGGCTAGCCAGGGAGATCGGTGACCCGTACGAGGAGGGCAAAATCCTCGAGGGAATCGCGGAAGCGACGCTCAGCACGCAGAAGCCGTACGCGGCGCGGATCGCCTTCAGGCAGGCGCTGGATATCTTCGAACGGCTCGGCGTGCCAGAGGCCGAGTCGGCGCGGATCCGCATGGAGACCACGGACCTCGCATTCGGCCGCCGTACCTCCTAGTCCCCTGGCCGGGCCGAGCCCGTCCTGGCCACAGCCCGGGAGCGAGATGCCGGGGCCATGAGCCGCCCGGGCCAGCGGTCTGACCTGAGGTGCAAGGTAGGCGTCAAGGCGAGTGCAACACGGACGTCCTGGTTGACGGCGCATGCTCGGGGCTGCGGGTTCCTGCCAGGGAAGCCGCCGGAGCCAGCGACCGGAGGGCGCCATGTCACGCGCGAATGGGGCGACGACCGTACCAGAGAGAACAGCCCGGGCATTCCTGCCGACGCGGAAGCGCCACAATCACCAGCGCCATCCGGGCTCCGCCGGAGAGCGCATTCTCCAGGAGAGGTACGGCACCACCCAGCGGGCTCAGCAGTTCTACGAGAACCAGGTCACCGGTCAGCTCACCCCGGTCATGCAGCAGTTCATCCAGCGCATGGAGATGGCATTCATCGCCACCAGCGACGGCTCAGGAGAGTGCGACTGCAGCTTCCGCGCTGGTCCGGCCGGCTTCATCAGGGTCCTGGATGACCACACCATCGCCTACCCCGAGTACCGGGGCAACGGCGTGATGGCCAGCCTCGGCAACATGCTGCGGAACCCGCACATCGGCATCTTCCTCGTGGACTTCAGCCGCGACCTGATCGGGTTGCACGTGAACGGCGACGCCAGCATTGTCACGCCCGCACGCATCCGAGAACTTGATCTTGACATCCCGGAGTCCGGGCACCCCGGCCGCCGGCCCGCGCAGTGGGTCCTCGTGCATGTCACCGAGGCTTACGTGCATTGTTCCAAGCACATCCCCAAGCTGATTCCTCAGTCCAGGGTGCGGCACTGGGGAACCGACAACCCGCGCCAGAAGGGCGGCGACTACTTCGGCGCGGCGGCCAGCAAGGCGACGGCGCGGTCCGACCTGTTACCGGCAAGGACATCGACGCGGCCCGACAGGTGGATGACGTGACCCCCGGAATGGCCGTGACCTGGAGTGCAAGGCAGGCGTCAAGGCGAGTGCAAGACGGACGTCCGGGCTGGCGGCGCACGCTGATGCTGCGGTTCCTGCCCAGGGAAACCACCGGAACCACCCATCGGAGGGGCCATGTCATGCGGGAGTGGAGTGCACCGGGCGTTCGGTCTCGGCATGTGGCCAGGACGCGGTAACGGACGGACCCGTGGCACCCAGCACAAGGCGTCAGGCGAGGCGAATTCCGCCATGTTCCCGTCGTTCCTTGCCTGTCCGGTGGCGGTGGACGACATCGAGACCGGCTTCGCCGAGGACCTCAGCGTGCTTCATGCCGGGCAGTCCCTGGCGGGTGACGACTCGTTCGCGCTGGACAGCCTGCTGGCCAGCGCGGAGAGGTTCATCACGCTGTTCCACAGCGAGAATCGCGCGGGGCCGCCCGACCTGCGGCTCAGGCAGGTTCGCCGTGAGATCGAGACGGCAGGAACCTACTGGCACACCCCGGCCGAGCTAACCTTCGGCGCGCGCGTCGCCTGGCGGAACAGCTCGCGGTGCATCGGGCGACTGTACTGGCGGAGCCTGCGGGTAAGGGACCGCCGCGACGTCACCGCGGCCCCGGACATCGCCGCCGAGTCGATCGCGCACCTGCATGAAGCGACGAACGGCGGGCGCATCCGGCCGGTGATCACCGTGTTCGCGCCGGACGCGCCGGGCGCGCCAGGTCCGCGGATTCTCAACTCACAGCTGGTCAGGTATGCGGGCTACGAGGCCGCCGACGGCTCCGTCATCGGTGACCCGGCGAACGCGGGCATCACCCGCCTCGCCGACGACCTCGGCTGGCGAGGCGGCCGACCGGGTCGAAGTCCCGGCCGGTTCGACCTGCTCCCGATGCTCGTGCAGGAGGCCGGCGGATCTGTCACGCTGCACGAACTGCCCGCCGACGCCGTACTCGAGATCAGCATCGAACACCCGGAGCTCGGCTGGTTCGCCGACCTCGGGCTGCGGTGGTATGCCGTGCCGGTGATCAGCGACATGTACCTGGAGATCGGCGGCGTCTGTTACCCCGCCACGCCGTTCAACGGCTGGTACATGTGCACCGAGATCGGGTCGCGCGACCTCGGCGACACGGGACGCTACGACCAGCTGCCCGTCATCGCCAGGCACATGGGCCTGTCGACGGCCAGCGACCGGACCTTGTGGAAGGACAAGGCGATGACCGAGCTCAACCTCGCTGTCCTGCATTCGTTCAGCACCGCAGGGGTGACGATCGCCGATCACCACACCGAGTCGGTCCGCTTTCTCCAGCACTTGGAGCGAGAAGAGCGGCAAGGCAGGGCGTGCCCGGCGGACTGGACCTGGATCGTGCCGCCTTCCGCATCGTCCGCGACACCGGTCTTCCACCGGTACTACCAGGATTTCGACCAGTCGCCGAACTTCTACCGCCACCCGGCGCCCGCCCGCTGAACGCGAGGTAGAAGCCGGGCGGCCCGCCGGCATGCCTCGTACCCGACGAACAGCCCGAACACCGGCACGGGCAGAGCGAGCATGACCCTGTGCAGCCATGTTGCTCGCCCCTTACCCTTCCGCGCGCCGGACCAGTGGGCGGCCAGCGCGCGCCGCTTCTGCGCCGCATAGCCACGCACGTTGATGCGGTGGGTGATCGCCGACCGGGCGCTGTAGGAGCCGCGGATCACGTGCGGGTCATATCGGACCACCAGCCGCAGCAGGCGCATCGGGCAGAACACCAGAGCCACCAGCTCGCGCGGAAATGTGGCTTCCAGGACGCGCGTACCGGTCATCTGAGCGGCCCGGGCACCGACCTGGTGCACCTTGACGTGGTCGCGGTGCCCGTAGCCGCCATGCGGGTCGTGGCTCAGCAGCAAGTCCGCGTGCTGTTCCCGAATGATGCCGGCCAGTCTCGCGGCGGCTTCGTCCAGGTCCGCACGGACGAACCTCGCGCGATCTGGCGGATCAGGGAACAGGATCGGCCCGTGCCCGCTGTCGGCGTACCCCAGGTGCCGGACCCCATGGACGCCAAGCGCGGACGCGCTGGCCGCGCCAGCACCTTTCGCCTTACGTGCTCGGAGGTGATGTGGCCGTCGGCGTCGTCGGGTGCTTCCAGCACGGCGATCCTGGGCGTCACGCGCAGGCCAACGTCCCTGAGCCGCTGCTGAGAGTCCGGAAGACTGACGCGGGCTAGGACCTAGCCACGATACTGGAACTAGTCAAGAAACCGGATGTTTCCAGTCAGATGTCAGCTCTCGCCGCGGTCGCCGTGCATGCCGACGCAGGAAGCCCCGGTATCCGATCGCCGCGACCAGCAGCACCACGATACCCAGTCCGACCCGCATCCCGCGGGTAAGGCCGGGCGGGTAGATCACCTTGACCAGGTAGTGCGCGATGAACCCGCCGCGGTATCCGGCCTGGCCGGCACGCCGGCGCAGGTCGTTCTCCAGCAGCGTGAGCGGGCAGGCAATGCCGGCAAACTCGACCAGCGCGCCGTACACCAGCGCAGGAATGTGCGCCCAGACGACCCTCGGCCATCGCCAGGTGAGAAAGGCGCCGCACACAACGAAGCCGATGAATAGGAGGTGGACGACCACCACGAGGTCAGCGGCGGCACTGTCCCACATCTTTGTCACCGCCCGGCTCGGCATTTCACCCCAAGAATAGGCGTAATCCCAAGATCGGCCCGGTGCCTGACCACTCGTGACGCTCCGGCGGCTAACCCGAACCGCACGGTCGCCGCCCGCAACGCTGAGCAGCTGGCCGCATTCGTCAGGAACCGGATCAAGTGCATCCAAGCATCCTGCGTGGGCGAACGCGCGCCGCCGGCGCATCCTCGTAGCGTCCGCACTCACGGCGCGTACCTGTTCCGCGGCTCGGCCCGCGTGGACGATACCGTCAACGCCAACCTCAGCTCCGGTGTGCGGCCGGCCAGCGGCATCTCCCGTGGATAACCCCCTCTCGCCCGGTTAGACCCGGGGAACAGGGGTACATGAGCATGGTTTCGCGGAAGAAGGGTTCCGGCGCGCCACCCGCGAAGGAGTGAGGTTCATGCGAGAGCAAACAGCCGGGGACAGCGCACCGGCAGCGGCACCAGCCGGGGTTCCACCGGATCGCCCGGTGGGTGAGATGGTCACGCAACTGTCCCAGCAGGTGTCCAGGCTGGTGCGCGAGGAGGTGCGGCTGGCGCAGCTGGAGATCGCGCAGAAGGGTAAGCGCGCCGGGCTTGGCGTGGGGATGTTCGGCGGCGGCGGTCTCGCCGCCCTGTACGGAGTGGCCGCGGTTCTTGCCGCGATCGTCTTGGCGCTGGCAAGGGTGATGCCCGCCTGGGCCGCCGCGCTGGCCGTGGGCGCTGTGCTGCTCGCGGTGGCCGGAGGTCTTGCGCTGCTCGGCCGCAGGCAGATCCAGCACGCCACGCCGCCCGTCCCTGAGCAGGCCGCTGGCAGGGTGCGGGCCGATGTCGAGGAGATCAAAGGGAGGGTGCGGAAATGACGGCGAGCGGGCCCGGCGACCAAACCGGGGCACACGCGTCCGGCCGGCCCGACGGCACCAGCGCACCGGCTCCGGCCGCCGCACCTGGACAACCGGGGAATGCCATACCGAGTGACCCGCAGGCACTCGCCGAGGACATCGAGGCCACCCGCCGGCAGCTCGGCGATACGGTCGAGGCGCTCACCGCCAAGCTCGACGTCAAGGCGCAGGCGCGTGCCAAGACAGCCGAGATGAGGAACCGGGCCGCCAATGTCCGGGGCCTTGCGGCTGAGCGGATCACGGCCACAGCCGGAAGCGTCAAGGAGCAGTTCGCCGGAAAGGCCGGTGACCTCACCCAGGCGGCCGCGGCTGCCGGGGCCAAGATGGGACAGCTCACCCCGGTGCCGGCCCGGCGAGTGACCGCACGCGCCGCGCGTACCGCGCGTGAACGGCCAGCGCCGTACGCGGCGGCGGCGGGTGCATGTGTTCTGCTGCTGATCGGATGGCTGGTCTGGCGCAGAGGCCGGCGATGAGCGCGGCGTCGTGCAGGGCGGCCGCAAGCTGACCCGATCGCCGGCGGACAAGTGATGGAGGAGACGTCATGGCTGACACGACCCGAGACACCCGCACCGAGCGGCGCGGCAAACCGGATGCCCCGCCCGGTTCAGGGCCGGACGCTCGGCAGGAGACCCGGGCTGCCGGCCCGGTAGGACTTAACGAGCGCTCCGGCCGCGATGTCCCGGCCGGCCCGGCGGACATGAGTGGCGGGTCGTGGCTGGCAGCGGGCAAGCGGACGATCCGTGAATTCGGCGACGACGCGCTGAGCGACCGGGCTGCGGCTCTCACCTACTACGCGGTGCTGTCCATCTTCCCCGGCCTGCTGGTGGTGGTCTCCCTGCTGGGATTGATCGGCAAGTCGGCAACCCAGCCGCTGATCACCAACCTCGGCAACGCCGCGCCAGGTGCGGTCAGGCAGATCTTCCTGCATGCGGTGAGCAATTTGCAGAAAGGCCACACCACCGCGGGCATCGCCGTGATCGTGGGCATAGCCGCAGCCCTGTGGTCGGCATCCAGTTACATCGCGGCCTTCATGCGGGCGTCCAACGTGGTTTATGACGTGCCGGAGGGCAGGCCGTTCTGGAAGACCACACCGATCCGCATCGGCGTCACTGTGGTGATCATGGTGATGCTGGTGGTGTCGGCCGTCATGGTCGTGGTCACCGGCGGCCTGGCCCGTCACGTCGGGCAGGTCCTCGGCATCGGCTCGGTCGCCATCACCGTCTGGGACGTCGCGAAGTGGCCGGTGCTCCTGCTCATCGTCAGCCTGATGTTCGCGATTCTCTACTGGATCTCGCCAAACGCGAAGCGGGGATTCCAGTGGGTCAGCCCCGGTGGCGTGCTGGCGGTTGTCGTGTGGCTGGTCGCATCGGGCCTGTTCGGCGTGTACGTCGCGAACTTCAGCCACTACAACAGGACATACGGCAGCCTCGCGGCCGTGATCATCTTCCTGCTGTGGCTGTACATAACGAACATCGCGATCCTGCTCGGGGCCGAGTTCAACGCGGAACTCGAGCGCGGGCGTGCGGTCGCGGCGGGCGTCCCGCTCGGGCAGGAACCGTATGTCGAGCCCCGCGATCTCCGCAAGCTCCGGAAGAAGGAGAGCCGCCGCAAGCGCTGAGGGCCGTCAGGCGGGGCTGTGCGCTTCCGGCTGACGTACCGGCGAGGGAACATGGGATGTGTGGAGTCGCTGACGGCACTGTTGGGGCGGCGGGCGTTCGAATGCCGCCTGACCCCCGGCCGGGCATTGCAGACACTCGCCGACGCCGAGGTGTTCTTGCACGGCCGCGGGCTGCTGACCCGCACGGCTGACTGCGCGCTGCCCAGTCTCTACGAGGCCTGCCACGAGGACCCGTACAAGCCGGGCAGCCCGGGGTTCGGCTCCTGGCCGGCAACCAAGTGGCCGTGGTTCGGCGATCTCGCCGGGCGCGGCGCTTTCATCGCCGCGGTCCACCGCGGCAAGAACCTGCTCGTGACCAGCGAGCTGGCCGGCCTGCTCGATCCCATCTGCCGGGCCGAGATCACCCGCATGCGCGCCGCCGATCCCGGCTGGCGGCGGCTGCTGGATCACCTCGCCGCCGCCGGGCCGTCCAGCCTCGACGACCTCCGGGTAGAGCTGCGGCTCAAGCGGCAGGAGCTGAGGGCACTGCGCGCGCCGCTCGAGCGCTGCGGTGCGATCGTCGCTCGTTCCCTGCAGATGACCGCGGGCGACGAACACCTGCATTCGAGTGAGCTGGCGCGCTGGGACCAGGTCCACCCCGGCTCAGGCGGAACCGCCGCCGATCCCCGCCGCGCGCTAGCCGACCTGATCGGCGCCGGGGTGCGTGCGGCGGTCGTCGCACCCGAGCGTGAGCTGCGGCGCTGGTTCTCCTGGCAGTGGTACTGGACAGACACGCTCGTGGACGACCTGGTCCGCGCCGGGCGCCTGCGCAGGGTCGACGGTCATGTCACCGTAGCCGGCCGAGTCCGGCCGTGAGCTTGCGGCAAAGCGGACCGCCGCCTGAACAGCGCCTTGCGCGCGGCCTTGGCGACTGCCTTCACCGGATGGTTCCTGCCGATGGCTTCTAGCAGCTCGTCCGCGGGCGGCGCAGACGACCGGCCAAGCTCGCCAACCAGCTCTGCCTGTTGCCGTTCACCGCCGACCAGCGCCAAGGCGGCGAGGAGTCCGGCCGACTGCGCCGTCACCAGCCGCTGGGCGAGTACTTCATAGAAGCTGTCCAGGTCGCTGGGATCATAAAGCGCTTGGGGGTCCAGCATGCCCTGGTCGACGAGCCAGCACTGAGCGAAGCCGCGCGCTACTCGGTCAGCCTCGAGCTGCCGGACGTGTGGTGCCGCCAGCTCCGGCCCTACCTCGGCCATCACCTCCAGGGCGATGTTCTGCAGTGCCGGGTCCGCGATCTCGCGCACGGCGTCAGCCAGCTCCGCCACGGCCTGCTCCGGCGTCCTGCGCTGGCGCCACGCTTCGATTTCTCCTTCCAGTGCCGGCCAGCCGGAAAGATCGGTTCCGATCAGCAGTTCCGTGGCCGAAGCGCCGGCCAGGCTGCCTGCGGCCGGGGCGTCGTACCCGGCGGTGGCCAGACGCTGCTGCACGGCCGCCAGGCCAGCAGGTGTGAGCTCGAGATCGCCGCCCGCCTGACGGCGGCTGGCGCCCGGCTCGTAGTCAGGCAGGCCGCTGCGACGGGCGACGCCAGCAAGCTGCAGCGCATCCACGACGCTAGATATGTCCCAGCTGACGCGCGCCGCGACGTGCTCGTCGGCAACCAGGCCGAACTCGAATGTCTCGAGTACCACATCCGCGGCGACCTTGGCGATATCGGTGAGCGGGACAGCGCCGCGTTCGACGTACGGGCCGACGAGCAGGTGAATGACGATGCTGTCGATCAGCTCGTCCACCTCCGGCCAGGGCATCCATGTGCCCGGACTGCGCCGCGCGGCAAGCGGCCCGACGGCCAGGAGCGAGTCGAAAGCCTTGTCGAACATGGCGGCCGGGTCGCTGGCGAGCGCCAGCCCGCGCCTGGTCGCCAGCACCTTTCCGTGCCGCACGCGCAGCACGCCGGCCTTCTTCGCCCAGGTGAACACCAGCTGCAAGGTGGGCAGCTCGGCCGAGCTTCGCGTCTTGAAACTCCGGTCGCCGATGCTCTCGTCGATCGCATCCCCGGTGCCAAGCAGCCCGACTAGCACACGGGCATCGGCCAGGCTGAGGTTTCCCTTCTGCGTCAGCGGGCGGCCCGCGCCCGCGAACCTCGCCAGCTCGGCAAACATCGCCAGCACCGGAGCGGCGCCTTCGATGCCTCGATGACCTCGTCGGGAGGCAGCACGACCGGCGGCAGCCGCGGGGGTTGCTGCCGAGCCCCGAGCCCGCCCATCCCGACCGCCGCGCCGGCCAGGATCGCGTCCCGCTCACCGTCGCTCATGGCATTGAACCTGGTCATCCAGGCTTCGAGCTCGTCAGCGTCGGTGATGTCGGCGCCATCCGCCAGGGCGGCGCCGAAGATCGACTTGGCCATCCCGAAGTTCGCCGGGTCACCCATGGCCGCGACGAACTCGCCGGCCGCGTCCATGGCTGCGCGCCGCAGCACCGCGCCCGGCGCGGAGCCTGGCGCGAGCAGTCCCTGGCCGGCCAGATAGTCGGTGAACGTGGCAATGTTGCCGGGGATGGTCATGCAATCCAATTGCGGCACGCTCAGCTTGCGCGGACACCATCTGAGCAGGAACTCGGCGACGTCGCCGGCAGTCCACCGGCCAAGGTGGCCGTCGTCATAGTTGAACTTCCAGTCCAGCGCGATCCCCGCACCGCCGACCGCGTCAGCGACTGCGGCCTGCTCCATCTCCCGCTCGGCTCGCAGCCAGCTCTCGAATCCGCTCAGCAGCCATTCGCTGGCGCGCTCGAACCCGGCCTCGTCGTCGTGACTGGTCTGGAGCTCCATGTTCCCAGCATTCCACGCAGCAGCCAGGCCGGCCGCGTCTTAACTCTCAAATGGTGACGATACCTTCCTGCTGCGCTAACACGGCGCCAATGCGGCCGCGTTCCCGCCGATCCGCGTAAGTAGCGGGCCACGCACAGGGCAGCGCAATGAGTAGTCACTGCTCATGCGCGGGTCGCTAGCGAGAAGGGATCGTCGAGGTAATCGACCTCGACGAGGAGACAGCAATGACCATGATCACCGATCTTGACACGTCTGCGGCCGAGCCGAAGGCCCCGAGCATCTATGACGCCATCGGCGGGCGGGCCGCTCTCAAGGCTGCCGTCGACGGCCTGTACGGGCGGTTGCTCGCTGACCCTGAACTCGGCCGGTTCTTCCCTGCTGGCGTCGGCGAGGTGCACCGGAGCTATGTGATCACGTTGCTCGGCGAAGCTCTTGGGGGTCCTGAGCGCTACCGGGGACCAGACCTCGCCAGGGCGCACCGCGGCCTGGGCATCAGTGACTCGCATTTCGACCGCACCGCGGCCCACCTCGACGCCACCTTGGACGAGCTTTGCGTTCCGCGCGACCTGACCGACCGGATCGTCGGAATCGTGGCGGGCCTCCGGCACGCCGTTGTCAGCCCCTGACTCGTGACAGGCCGCCGGATGATCGGCTGATCGTCGATGAGGGCACCTTGTCACCCCGCACCGACAGTCACGCGTCGCCGCGTGCCCAGCCGGCCGGGAGTGGCCCGATGGAAGTGCACTGATCAGAGTTCGTGGCGTCCCGGCACCAAGCTGACATGCTGGGGCTGTGGCAATCGCGGTTCAACGCTGGCCGATCGTCGGCCGCCGGCCGGAACTCGAGGTATTCGAGGCAGCCTTGTACTCGGGGCGTCACGCGGGCGTCGTGATTTGCGGTCCGCCCGGCGTCGGCAAGACCCGGCTGGCGGACGAGTGCCGGCAACTGGCTGCGGCTGACGGCCACCCGACCGAGCGGGTGGTGGGCAGCCGTACCACCGCCCTGCTGCCGCTCGGCGCCGTAGCCAGCCTCCTCGCCGCCGGGCTTGGCCGGACCGACCCCGCCGGGCAGGTCAACCCGGCCGAGCTCTTCGAGGAGACTCGCCGGGCCCTGCGCCAGCGCCACGGGGACAGCCGGCTGGTGACTGTCGCCGACGACGTACCGCTGCTCGATGCCGCGTCCGTTGCGCTCCTGAGCTATCTCGCCACGCAGGGGACGATCTTCTTGATCGCGACGGTGCGCGCCGGCGAGCCGATCCCGGACCTTTTCCTCGACTTGATGCGTGCTGGCCGGCTCGAGCGGGCCGACCTCGCCGACCTCAGCGCCGCCAGTCTCGATACGCTCCTGCACCTCGCCCTGGGGGGCCCGATGGAGGCCGGCGCCGAGCAGGAGTTCTGGAAAGTCACCCGAGGCAACCCGCTCTACGTGCGTGAACTCGTCCTCGGCGGCCTTGAGTCCGGCGCGCTTGTCGAGCGGGCCGGAGTGTGGCACCTGGAGGACAGGCTGCCGAGCACCAATCGTCTGCTCGATCTGGTCGAACAGCGGATCGGCGACCTGTCCGCCGAAGCCCGCTCCGTCGTCCAGCTGCTCGCCCTGTGCGAGCCGCTCGAGCTCGGCTACCTTGAGGCGGCCGTCTCCTCCGCGGTGCTTGAGCCGCTGGAAAGGGCCGGCCTCGTGACAGTCGCCGCCGGGCAAATGCGTCTGACCCATCCGCTGCACGGCGAGGTTGTCCGTGCCGCCATGCCGAGATTGCGGGCACGGGCGATCCTGCTGGCGCAGGCCGACCGGCTGGAAGCGCTGAACCCTGCCCCCGGCCCGGCCGCCTTGCGGATAGCGGTATGGCGCCTGGACGCCGGGGGACGGCCCGACCCGGCCATCCTGGTCCACGGCGCGCACCTGGCCCGCTACGCTCACGACTTCCGCCTCGCGCGGCGCCTGATCGAGGCCGTGCCCGACGGGCAACTGGATGCGGCCGGGGCGCTGCTGCTGGGTGAGGCCCTGTATGAGCTCGGTGACTTCGACGCTTCTGACCGGGTCCTCGCGTTCGGACAGGGACTTGCCAGCAGCGAGCATGTTGCCCTCCGCCTCGCGGTCACCCGCGCCAAGAACGCCCACTGGGGCATGTGCCAGCCCGAGGCGGCGCTTGCCATCAACGCCGCCGCGAGAGCGGTGGTCGAGTCCCGGCCGCTGGTCGAGGAACTCGTCGCCGACGAGGCGTCCATCTGGATGTTCTCTGGCCACCCCGACCGCGCGATGGCCGTGCTCGAGCAGATCGCCGGCAGCGACCGGCGTACCCGGGTTATCCGGGCGATTGTTGAGGCTGTCGCCCTGGCAACAACCGGGCGGACCGCGGATGCCGTGGCTGTCGCCGAAGCCGGCTTCGCCGACCACACGGCTCTCGGCGACGAGCTGGCCGTCGCTCACCCGGCTACCCACATCATCAATCAGGTATTCGCCCTGACAGAGGCGGGTCGGCTCGCCGAGGCCGAGCACATGGCGCGAGCAGGCGCCGAGATCGTCGCGTCCTACCGGGTGCCCATTGCTCAGATCTGGTTCGCCGCGAACCTGGGCCGGGTGGCCATCTTGCAGGGCCGCGTCGCGACTGCCCGCCGCTACTACGCCGAGGCGGCCGGGTTGGCGCAGGCCAATCGCTTTGCCGGCCCGCGGCGCCTCGCCCTGTCGGGAGTTGCTCTGGCGCATGCCATGCTGGGCGAAGCGGACGCCGCCGGCCGCGCCCTGGCCGAGCGAGCCGCCGTTCCGCCATTCGGCTTCCTGGAGCCGGAACAGCAACTCGCCGACGCATGGACCGCTGTCGCGTCGCGGCAGCCGACGGAAGCGACGGAGCATTTCCTCGGCGCCGCCGGGCAGGCCAGTTCGTCCGGGCACCGGACCGCGGAGTCATGGATACTGCACGACCTGATGCGCACCACCCGCAAGGACACCTCCGCCCGCATCCGCGAACTGGCCGACGCGTGCGACTCGCCGCTCGTTTCCGCTCGCGCTCGGCATGCGGTTGCCGCCCGAGCTCGTGATGGCAAGGAGCTAGCCCGGGCCGCCGGCGACCTCGAGGCGCTGGGCGCGATGCTGCTGGCGGCGGAGGCGGCATCGGGCGCCGCGGAGGCCTTCGGCCGCGCCGGCGACCAGCGAGCGGCGAAGGCTGCCCTGCGCCGCTCGGCCGCGCTCGCCGCCGCCTGTGAAGGCGCCGCCACGCCTGGGCTGTTCCGTGCCCCGGCGGCCGTCCAGCTGTCCGAACGCGAACGTGAGATCGCCGGGCTCGCTGCCGAGGGCACAGCCAGCAAGGACATCGCCGAACGCCTGCACCTGTCCGTGCGGACGGTAGACAATCACCTGCAGCACGTCTATACCAAGCTTGACGTCGCCAGTCGCGGCGACCTGGCCCGAGCGCTGGAGAACAGTCCATGACGCCGGAACAGATCGCGCTGGTCCAGTCGTCGTTCGAGCGTCTCGGCCCGGAGCTGCCAGCCATGACGGCGCGGTTCTACCAGGAGCTGTTCGGCCGGGATCCGTCACTTCGCCCCATGTTCAGCACCGACCGGGCGCTGCAGCAGACCAGGTTCACCGAGAAGGCCGCGACGCGCGAGGCGTGGGCCATCGCGTACAACCTTGTTGCCGAGACCACTCTCGAAGGGGCGGCGTCGGCTCGCCCAGTCAGGACATGACCGAGCGCCCCTGGCCGGCCAGCCGGCCGGGCAGGGGCGCCAGTCGGGCGGGTTAGGAGTTGCGCGGGTAGGAGACCGCGCCTAGCGACGTCAGCGTCCGGCTCTCCGAGGGGGTGGAGGGGCTGGAGGCGAATACGTCCCCGTTGGGCTGGATCCTCAGCGTGCCGACGGTGCCCGACGACGCGTCGACCGTGATGTACGGGACATGGGCCGGGCGGGCGGCCGCAGGAAGCAGAGCGCACAGGTCATTGGTGCCGCTCGGAAGCTTGATCCCGCCCGACAGGTACACGACCCGGCCCTTGACGGCGTAGCTGAAGCCGCCGGTGCCGTACGGGGTCTGGGCGGACTTCCATCCGTTGAGCAGGGTCACCTTGTGCTGGGTGACCGTCGCTGTCGGGAAGGAGATTCCTGCGAGCGACGTGAACGCCTGCGCGGTACCGAAGTAGGCACCGCCGATGAAGCCGCTCGGTTCGATATGGACGTTGGCGAAGGTATAACATCCGCCCGCGGCCTGGCCGCCTGAATGAGTAAGCGCTACCTATCTCTCGTGCGCACTGCCGCACCGCGAGGTGACTAGTCCGTGGCTGACCTGCCGCTCGCGCGGCGCCGACCGCGGCCGGACTGGCCCATGGCCCTGTCACGGTCGCCGGGCTACGATCAGGTCCATGGCGGTCGCGACTCGCTGGCCGTTCGTGGGGCGGCACGACGAACTCGAGGCGTTTGCCTCGGCGCTGGCGGATGCAGGCTGCGAAGCGTTCTGTGTCTATGGCGCCCCCGGCGTCGGCAAGACACGCCTCGCGGACGAATGCGCCGCGCAGGCCGAGGCGGGAGGCCGCCGAGTGCTGCGGGTGACCGCGGACCGGTCGCTCGAGGCCGTCCCCCTGGGTGTCGTCGCCCATCTGCTGCCGGCCGGCTCGCTGGCCGAGCTGGGCGAGGGCGACGTGAAGGACGCGGTCGTGCGGGCCAGGCTGCTGCATGCCGCCCTCGGGCTGCTCGCCGAGCACACCGCCGCAGCGGGCGTACCTGTGCTGGTGATCGACGACGCTCATCGCCTCGACGCAGCCTCGCTCACCATCGTCGACCACCTGTTCGCGCTCGGCGCGGTGTTCGGAGTCGCCACCATCGTCACCGGCGAGCTCCCCCCTGAGACGGTGACGCGGTGGTGGCGTGACGAACGGGCGGTGCGGCTTGAACTTGCCGACCTCGACCCGCTTGGCGTCGACACGCTGCTGCACGTCGTGCTAGAGGGCCCGCTCGAAGCGGATGCGTCCGCCCGGTTCTGGGATGCCAGCCACGGGAATGCGCTCGCGCTGCGCGAGCTGGTGCTGGGAGCGCTGGCCCGCGGAACTCTCGTCCCCCAGGACGGCCTGTGGCAGCTGGCCGGGCCGATTGGCGCCACTAGTCGCATGCACGACCTGGTCAGGACTCGCATCGGTGCGCTGGATGACACAACCAGGGCCGCGCTGGAGCCGCTGGCCCTCTGCCAGCCGCTCGGCCTCGGCCAGCTTGAGGCCAGCTTCGGACTCTCGGCGCTCGAAGCGCTGGAGCGTAACGGTCTCATCTCGGTGCATACCGACGGCCAGCGCGAGTCGGTGCGCCTGGCCCACCCCATGCACGGTGAGGTGCTCAAGGAGGGCTTGCCGGCGTTGCGGTCGCGCTCGATCCTGTTGGCTCAGGCCGACGCGGTGCAGGCGTGCGGCGCCCGTCGCCGCGAAGACCCGATCCGGGTGGCGACCTGGCGGCTGGCGGCCACCGGCCGCGCCGACCCAGGACTCCTGCTGCGGGCGGCCCGCCTCGCTCGCTTCGCCGGCGACAATCGCCAGGCCACCAGCCTGGCGAGGGCGGCGATGACCGGCCAGCCGTCCGCGGCGGCCGGACTCGTGCTTGGCGAGTCGCTGTACGACCTGTCGTCCTTCACCGAAGCCGAAGAGGTCCTGGCCCAGGCCGTCGAGCGAGCCGCGAGCGACGACGAGCTGGTACGGATCTCGACAGTGCGCCGACGCAACCTCTTCTGGGGCTGCCGGCTGGACGCGGAGGCAATCGCCGTCGGGCGGGCCGTCTCGCCCCGGCTCGCAACGGCCGCGGCACGGGACGAGCTTGTCACCGGCGAAGCCGAGGTCCTCGCCTTCGCCGGCCATCCCGGGGCCGCCTTGGCGCTGCTCGACCAGATCGATACGAGCATTCCTCGCGTCGACGTCCTTGCCGCCATCCCCCGCGCCGCCGCCTTGACCACGATCGGCCGCACCGCGCAGGCCGTGGCAACCAGCCAGCGGGGATTCCACGAGCACATCGCGCTAGGTGACGAACTCGCCATCGCTCCAGCCGGGACGCACATCGTCAATCAGACGTGGGCACTTGTGGAGGCGGGGCGGCTGGCCGAGGCGCACGAGCTGGGCCGGGTCTGGCTTGACCGGGCCACACGCGAGCGCCGATCACTCGGAGTCGCCTGGTTCGGTGTCCACCTTGCCCGGTGCGCGTTGATCGAGGGCCGGCCGGCCACGGCGCGCAGGCTGGCCGAGCGCGCCCGTGGTGCCGCCGAGGCGGGCGGATACGACGGGCTGAAGCCGATCGCGTACTCCCTGCTTGCGATGGCCCATGCTCTGCTCGCAGACGCCCCCGCCAGTGCTGCCCAAGCGGGCCAGATCGATACCGGAGCACGGGGTTTCGGGTTCTTCGATGCTGAGCTGGCGCTGGGGCGGGCGTGGGCGCTGGCCGCGGCCGGCGAAATGCCCGCTGCCCGGGCCGCCCTAGTCGCCGCCGGCGCGGCCGCCGAGCAGGCCGGCCACGTCCCGGTCGCGGCCTGGCTGCTCCATGACGCGGTGCGCCTGGGCGCCGGCAAAGAGGCCGCCGCCCGCCTGGCCGGCCTCGCGGCCGGGACGGACAGCGTGCTGGCCGCCGCCCGAGCGGACCACGCCGCCGCTGTCGTCGACGATGACGCCGGCCGCCTGGCCGGTTCCGCCGACCGGTTCGAGGCGATCGGAGCCATCCTGCTGGCGGCCGAGGCCGCCGCCGCAGCGGCCGGCGGCTCGCGACGGCGAGCGGACCAGCGGCGAGCCACCGCCCTCGAGCTGCGCTCCGGACAGTTCGCCGCGCGCTGCGAGGGCGCGACCACGCCGGGGCTTCGCTCAGCCGACCCGCCGGTGCCCCTCACGCCGCGAGAACGCGAGGTCGCACTGCTCGCCGCGGCCGGGCATCCGAGCCGGGTGATCGCGGAACGCCTGTACCTGTCGGTTCGCACGGTCGACAACCACCTGCGCCGGATCTACGAGAAACTCGGGATACCCGGCCGGGCCGACCTCGCCGGCGCACTCGACGCGGACCAGCCATGACGCCCGAACAGATCGAACTGGTCCGGAGCTCGTACGCGTCCCTCGGCGACGACGCGCCAGCGATGGCGTCCGACTTCTATCGCCGCCTGTTCACCATCGACCCGTCCGCCCGGACTCTGTTCAGCCAGGAACCCGCCGTGATGGCCGAGAAGTTCGCCGCCGAACTCCACGCCATCGTCGAAGCGATCAGCTCCTACGATGCCTTCTCCGCCAGGCTCCGTCACCTCGCCGCCCGGCACCGCGCGGCCGAGGTGCGACCGCGGCACTACAGGTCGGCCGCGGATGCGCTCACGGGGGCGCTGGCAGCCCACCTGGGTTCCACCTGGACCCCCGCGGCCGAGACCGCGTGGCGGCGCGCCTACAACCTCGTCGCCGAGATCATGATCGCCGCGACGGCAGACCTGGATTTCCGGTCTGCTGCCTCGCCGCCCCGCCCGGGGTCCTGACCTACGGCTGCCCTCCCGAGTCGCGGAACCTGAGCAGCAGCCCGCCGGCCAGCAGCGCGGTGGCAGCCCGGGCGGCGAGCACGCCGAGACCTGCCCACGGGCCGATCGGCAGGCTGTGCAGGTTCCTGGTGGCCTGGATCTCGAGCCTGGCGCTCATCGGGCCGATCTGCGCCAGATGGCGCTGCCAGTGCGGGCCGGCGGCCACGGCGGCGATAATCGGGAAAAGGTAGAGCAGGCCGAGCACGACGCCGATGGCGACGGCGGGGTCCCGCACGGCAGCGGCGATGCCGAGGGAACGGCGCCATCCCCCGCACGGCGCGGCGGCGCTGTCATCCGACAAGCTCGCGGACACGAGGCATGACTTGCGTTCCGTAGAGCTCGATGTTGGTCATGAGCGCCTCATGTCCGAGGCCTCCCATGCCGTATTTCAAGTCGAAGCGATTCGCATTGAGCACGGCGAGATTCGCCGCGATCTTCTGGGCGACGGTGTCCGGCGACCCGACGTAAAGCGCCCCGACCGGCCCCACCTCATGCAGGAAGGACTCCTTCGTCGGAACGGCGAATCCGCGGATCTTGCTGTATCGGCGGAGCACCTCCAGGTAGTGCGGCCAGAACTGCTCGCGTGCCTGCTCATCGGTAGCGGCCACATGCCCGGGCGAGTGCACTCCGACCGGGCGGGGCGGTTGCCCGAATCGCTCGAGCGCCAGCTCGAACAGCCTGGAGAAGGGCTCGAAGCGGGCCGGGACCCGCCGATGATCGCGAGCATCAGCGAGAATCCGTAACGTGCGGCGCGGATGACCGACTCGGGGCTGCCGCCCACGCCGATCCACGCGGGGAATGGCCCGAATTCCAGGTGCGGCACGACATCTTGGTTACGCAGCGCTGCGCGGGTCTTGCCGTCCCAGGTCACTGGTCCGCCCCCGAGCAGGCTCGGCGAAGAGTTGCGTTTTCTCTTCGAAGAGTCCTCGTAGTCGGCGAGGTCGTAACCGAACAGCGGAAACGAATCGACACTCGAACCTCGTCCGAGTATGACCTCGGCCCTGCCCCCGGACAGGGCGTTCAGGGTGGAGTAGCGCTGGAACACCCGGACCGGGTCATCAGAGCTCAAGACCGTGACAGCCGATCCCAGGCGGATGCGGCCGGTGCGCGCGGCGATGGCGCCGAGGATCACGTCGGCCGCCGACATCGGGATGTCGTCCGTATGGTGTTCACCGATCCCGAAGAAGTCCACCCCGACCTGATCGGCGAGAACACCCTCGTCGACCACGTTCCGGATCGTCTGGGCATGTGACAGGGGGCGGCCTTCTTCGTCATGGGTGACGTCGCCGAATGTGTCGAGGCCGAGGACGAGCGGGAACCGCTCGTCCACGGTGCACCGCTCCCAGCACCGCGATCCGCGGCAACCGCATGACTCCTCCAGTCGTAGCCGCTAGCAACAACGAAGTAACTTTCTCAATGCTAGGATTGTTCCCATGCCTGCCAGGTCGCCACGGCGTCCAGCCGAAGACTCAGACTCTGGCGACTGCATCAGCGCGGACGCCACCCTGGTCAGGGCCTTCGACCTACTCGGCAAGCGCTGGACCGGGGTGCTGCTGGCAACGCTGCGCGGCGGTGCCGTCGGCTTCCGGGTGCTGTCGCGGGCGATCCCTGGTATCAGCGATTCGGTCCTGTCCGACCGCCTCAGCGAACTCTGTGACGCGGGCCTGGTCGTACGCTCGGTCGAGGAGGGACCGCCGGTCTCGGTCTCCTATGCCCTCACCCGGGCGGGTGAAGCGCTGCTACCCGCGCTCGAGCAGATCAGCCGGTGGGCGCAGCGCTACCTGCCCGGCGTCGCGTCGCCGCCGGAGGCCGCGAGCCGAGGACCGACCCGGATGGCCGGCCGCCGGTCATGACCCGGACGTGACCGCCCATGGCTATCGTGAACCTTATGGCTGACAGACTGGGCACCGAGCGGCTTGTCCTGCGTAGCTGGAACGACGAAGACGCCGGGGCGGCGCTGGGCGCATACGGCGATGCCAGGGTCGCGCGCTGGCTGACTCCTGCGATGGACAGGGTGCCGGATCTGGCGGCCATGCGCGGGCTGCTGCGGCAGTGGCTCGCCGAAGATGCGCAGATGATGGCGCCAGCCGGCCGCTGGGCCGTGGAACTCCGTCGGGACAGCCGCGTGATCGGCGGGGCCACCCTGCTGCCCCTGCCACCCGATGAAGAGTTCGAGATGGGCTGGCAGCTGCACCCGCAGGTTTGGGGCCATGGCTACGCCACCGAAGCCGGGCTCGCCCTCGCTCGGTGGGCGTTCGAACAGGGAATAGAGCAGGTCATCGCGCTGGTGCGGCCCGCCAACACGCGCGCAGAGGCGACGGTGCGCAGGATCGGCATGGAGTGGGTCGGGGAGACTGAGAAGTACCACAGCCTGCGCCTTCAGGAGTACCGCCTTCGCCCTGGGGACCTGACGGCCGGGGATCGGCCAAATCCCCGGTGAGCCCGACGTGACGGCGGTCGACGCCGCGGCGACGTCGTCGCCTACGACGAGTGGCCGGTGAGGCTAGGGCCGCCATCCAGAGCTGACGCGGGACCGGCAGTGTCCCGCTTCGGGCCCCGCCAGAACTCACTCGGCCGCGAGCTGGCACACAGCGTCGACCGTGAGGTCGGCAAGCCGCGTCAGCACGAGACCGGCCGCATCAAGCGCGGCCGGGTCGGGCGGGTATCTCTTGTGCGGCACGGCGATCACGTGCAGCCCCGCGGCCGCGGCCGAGCGGAGTCCGTTGGTGGAGTCCTCGACCGCCGCGCACCTGTCCGGCCGGAACCCTAGCCGATCAACGACGGCGAGGTAGACATCGGGCGCCGGCTTACCTCGCGCCACCTGTTCCGTGGACACGGCGGCGGCGAACAGGCCCAGCAGCCCGGCACCGGTCAGCGCGGCGTCGATCAGCTCGGGCGGCGATGAACTGGCCAGCCCGAGCGGCCAGCGCGCCGCCATCGTGCGCACGGCGTCTGCGGCACCTGGCATGAGCGGCACACGATCCCGGTAATGCCCGCTCATCCGATCGATGACCGCAGCGGCGATCGCCTCGGGCGCCAGGCCCACGCCCAGTTCCCCGCTGAGATACCTGGACCACTCGGCGGTGGACATGCCCATCAGCCGCTGCTGGGCGTCCGGCAGCCACCTGCCACCGTTGTCGGTGACAACCTGCCTGCGGACCCGTTCCCATACTGGTTCGGAGTCCACGATCACGCCGTCCAGGTCGAAGATCACCGCCTCGACGACACATTTGCCCCTGGTAGCCGATCGCACGCTCATGTCTTACCCAGCAAGCCGGCCCTAGCTCTTGTTCGGACGACTGTCCAGCTTGTCGAATCCACGAGAACTGGTGGGTGAGCGATACCGCAACCTGCGCTTGAATGATGGCGCGTTCTGTGGGATACATGTCGTTGACGCCGCGACGGCCGGGATTGGACACTGAAGATGTGACTTCGCGACGCATTGTTTTCCTGATCTTCGACGGGTTCCAGCCTCTCGATCTGGTGGGCCCGCACGAGGTGTTCAGCCACGCGGGGGTGCTCTCGCCGGACGCGGGATATGTGTGCCAGGTGGCGGCGCGGTCCGCCGGCCCGGTGCGGGCGGCCAGCGGGCTGCTGGTTCACGCCGGGTACTCGCTAGCGGATCTCGACCCGGCCGGCGTCGACACCGTGGTGGCGGTCGGCGGCTACGGGGTGGACCTGGCGCGCCACGACCGGGCGCTGGTCGGCTGGCTGGCAGAAGCTGGCCGCACCGCGCGCCGGGTCACGTCGGTGTGCAGCGGGGTGTTCCTGCTGGCCGCGGCGGGGCTGGTCGAGGGCTGCCGGGTCACCAGCCACTGGGGCCGCGCCGAGCAGCTCGCCGCCGAGCATCCTGAGGTCACCGTCGACTGCGATCCGATCTTCATCCGGGACGGCCGGGTGTGGACGTCAGCCGGGGTGACCGCGGGCATGGACCTCGCTCTCGCGCTGGTGGAGGACGACCTTGGCCCTGAGGTGGCGCGGGACGTGGCGCGCTATCTGGTGCTGTACCTGCGCCGCCCCGGCAGCCAGTCCCAGTTCAGCGTGCCGCTGTGGACGGCACAGCCGTCCACAGACCCGATCCGTGCCGCGGTATCCGCCGTGCACGCCGACCCCGGCGCCCGGCATGGCGTCACCGACCTGGCCGCGCACGCCGGGCTGAGCCCGCGGCACCTTCAGCGCCGGTTCACCGCCGAGCTGGGCATGCCGCCCGCCAGCTACGTCGAGCAGGTCCGCATCGAGGCGGCGCGCCGGGGCCTGGCCGAAGGAGAGGACCCTGTGCACGCCATCGCCCGCCGCTGCGGATTCGGCACGGCGGAGACGCTGCGCCGTGTCTTCCAGCGCCACCTCGGCCTCGCCCCCACGGACTACCGCGACCGCTTCCGCATCACTCCTGTCAAGGAGGTCCCATGACAACCTTCGGATTGTCGGCGCCGCGTCGTCTCATCGAGCTGAGCCACGAGATCCACCACGGCATGGTCACCTATCCGGGACTGCCCGGACCCGAGATCAGTGACTATCTCCCCAGGGAGGCCTCCCCCGCCCGCTACGGGCCAGGCACCGAGTTCCACATCGGGCGCATCTCGATGGTGGCCAACACCGGCACCTACCTCGACAGCCCGTTTCACCGCTTCGCCGACGCGACCGATGTGGCCGGCCTGCCGCTTGAGAGCGTCGCCGACCTCGACGGCGTCGTGGTGCGGATCGGTGCTCGACGCGCGATCGACCGCGACGCGTTGGCCTCCTACGACGTTCGAGGCCGAGCCGTGCTGGTCCACACCGGCTGGGACCGCTACTGGGGCACCGAGCGCTACGGCACCGGTAACCCCTTCCTCACCGCCGCCGCCGCCGGCTGGCTGGTCGAGCAGCAGGCCGGGCTGGTCGGCATCGACTCGGTCAACATCGACGACACCAGCGGCCAGTCGCGCCCGGTGCACACGGCGCTGCTGGCGGCTGGCATCCCGATCGTGGAGCACCTGTGTCAGCTTGACCAGCTCCCGCCGAACGGCTTCCGCTTCCATGCCGCCCCGCCCCGGGTCGCCGGCATCGGCACCTTCCCGGTTCGCGCCTATGCCGTCTTGGCCGATGGGTAGGGTTGCGACCGCGCTCGCCGCCCGGGCGGCGACCTTGCTCCACCGCATCCGACCCGGCGGCGCCCAAGTAGGAGGTACGAGATGGGCCTAGTGGAAGTTGACATCTCGATGTCGGTGGACGGTTTCATCACCGGACCGGGTGAGGAGGGCGCCGGACTTGGTGCGGGAGGCGAGATCCTCCATGCTTGGTTTCGTCAGGATCCGGACGGCCCGCGCCTCCTCGATGACGCACTGTTCGCCACCTCGGGAGCCGTGGTCACGAGCCGCAAGATTTACGACGGGACGGGAGGCTGGGGCGATGACGGCTTCTACGGGATGCCGGTCTTCGTGCTCACGCACCGTCCCCACGACGTGGTGGTGAGGGGCGAGACCACCTTTACCTTCGTCACCGAGGGGATCGAGCCGGCGATCGCACAGGCGCGAGCCGCAGCCGGCGATAGGAAGGTGCACGTCATGGGCGGCGCCAGCGTGATACAGCAGGCGCTGAAGGCACGGCTGGTGGACAGCCTTCACCTGCACGTGGCGCCGGTCGTTCTCGGCGCCGGCACCAGGCTGTTCGACACCCTCACAGACCCAATCGAGCTCGAGCGAACCGAGGTTCTGGAATCCCAGTTCGCCACGCATCTGAGATTCCGCATCGTCACATAGCAGCCCAACCTCGTCCCGCTAGCTAGCCGCGGCCACCCCGCCCACCGCGACGTCCTGAACCGCGCGATAGCTCCCATATCCGCCCGGCGCCGCGCCGCCCCGGTACGAACTCTGAGCGCCTGGCCGGCCCACCGGAACATCGATGCGGCATTGCAGCGCCCAGGCGAACATCGATGTAGCAACGATGGTCATGTGCGACTCGACGCACGACCTGAGACCCGAGCCATTGCCAGAAGGCGGCTTCTGGCAGGTCCATCAGGTCGGTTGTCGTGATCTCGACGATCTCGCGCTCGGCGGCGAGCCGCGGCAGCACCGTCTCGGCGAAGAACCGCGCGGCCGCGATCTTGCCCTGGTAGAACGCGGTGTCCGCGTCGCCGGCGGCGGCGTCGAGCGCGCCGGTGGCGATCTCGGACTGCCGCACGAGGTACAGCTCCTTGGCGAATGCGGCGCCGCTCGCGTACATCCAGATCGCCGGGTTCGCGCCGAGCACGAGTTCGGCGACGCTCCAGCACAGCGACCGCGGCGCGGCCGTGCCGCCGAGTTCGGGCGGCAGCTCCAGCTAGAGCCTGGAGGCGCCGCGTTCCGGAGCCCGGTCAGGACCGGGAAGGGAACCCATAGCGCCCGCGCAGCCAGCCCGGCGGGTGGTCACGCCGGACCAGCGACTCCAGCGTTGCTCGCGCCCCCCGCTGGTGCAGCGATGCCAGGGCGGACCGGTAGGCGGCAACAAACCGCTCGTCATCGGCCAGCGCGCCGAACAGGTCGCGGTTGGCGATGAACGCGCCGGGATCCTCGCGCTGGCGCCGCGCGAGCCGGATGAGAGTGTCCCTGAGCCGGTCGACTACCTCGATCGGCTCGCCATGCTCGTCAACACCCTCCGCGTAGCGCGCCCAGCTCGCCACCACCGCGGCAGAACGCCTGATCTCGCCGCCGGCGGCGAGCTGCTGGCGAATCACCGGCAGCAGAAACTTCGGGATCCGGTCCGAGCTTTGCTCGCACAATCGGGCGATGGTGTCGCCGACCTGCGGGTTGGAGAACCGCTCGATGAGCGTGCGCTTGTAGGCGTCGAGGTTCACTCCGGGCACTGGTGGCAGAGTCGGGGTGGCTTCCTCGTCCATGTAACCGAGAACGAAGGCCCGGAACAAGGAGTCCTGAGCGGCCTCGTGCACGAGCCGGTAGCCGGCCAGGTAGGCGAAGTAGCACAGAGCCTGGTGTCCCGCGTTGAGCAGGCGCAGCTTCATCAGCTCGTAGGGTTCCACCTGGTCCACGAGCTGCACGCCGACCCGCTCGTATGGCGGCCGTCCCGCGGTGAAGGCGTCTTCGAGCACCCACTGCGTGTAGGGCTCGCAGACGACCGGCCATCGGTCGTCGATCCCGAACCGTTCCCGGACCTCAGCACGGTCGGCGTCACTGGTCGCGGGAGTGATGCGGTCGACCATGGAATTCGGGAACCGCACCTCGCGCTCGACCCAGTTGGCGAGCTCCGGGTCCCGCAGCCGGGCGAATGTGGTGAGAGCGAGCCTCGTCAGGCGGCCGTTGCCCGGAAGGTTGTCGCAGGACAAGACGGTGAACGGCCTGAGGCCGCGGCTCCGGCGGCGCCGTAGCGCCTCGATAATCAGGCCGAATGTGGTCCGCGGGACCGCACCCGGTTTGAGGTCGTCGATCACGCCCGGGTTGGTCACGTCAAACGCGCCGGTGATGTCGCTGACGTTGTACCCGCCCTCGGTGATCGTCAGCGACACGATCCTGGTCGACTCCGCGGTCATCTGCTCGATCACCGCCTTTGGGTCATCGGGCGCGAACAGGTACTTCACGACGGATCCGATCACCCGCGGTTCGTAGGTTCCGTCGGCGTGCTTGAGTACCAGCGTGTAGAGACCGTCCTGCGCGCTCAGGGCCTGCTGCATGCTCCGGTCGGCCGGCATCACGCCGACACCGCAGATGCCCCAGTCCAGCGCCGCGCCCGCGTTCATGAGGCGGTCGTGGTACATCGCCTGGTGCGCGCGGTGGAAGCCGCCGACACCGAAATGGACGACTCCCGGCCTGACGCGGTCCCGGTCGTAGGCCGGTACCGGCAGCCGGTCTCTCCAGTACCCCAGGGTCTGCGAGTTGAGCGGCTGCGGCGTGGCCGGTCCGGACATGTCATGCCTCCCGATGCCCGACGTTGCGATCTTTCAGGCTGGCTGCCGGCGTAGCCGAGCCCTGGGGCCAGCTGGAGCCGGGGCGGCCGCCGGGGTTTCCGCTGAGTTCCGCGAGCCATGGCGGTTCGGCTCCGGCGCGGGTACAGGTCAGGGATGCGACCTCGGCGGCCGCCTGGAGCGCTTCGCGGACCGGCTCGGTCCGGAGAAGATCGGACTTGGTGAGCTCGTTGGCTGCCCACCAGGCCAGGAACGCGCCGCCGAAGGCGTCTCCGGCGCCGATCGTGTCCACGACCTGCACGCGGGGGACTTCGGCGCTCACCTGTTGTCCTGCCAGGAAGGCCCGGGCTGGGCGCGGACCGTCGGTGATGAGGATGAGCTTGGCCCCCTGGCCGAGCATCGCGGTGGCCGCATGGCGGGCTGTGGCACCCGGATAGAGGTAGGCGAGGTCCTCCAGGCTGGCCTTGACCACATCGGCGCGGCGCTGGATGCGGGAGAGCCGGGCCCGGTACGCATGCTGGTCGGTGATGGCTTCCGGGCGGCAGTTGGGATCGATCATCACGAGCGTGTCTGACGGCAGGTCGATTGTGATCAGGCGCTCGATGCTGGTGGCGATCGGCTCGGCCACCAGGGCGAGACTGCCGGAGTGCAGAGCGGTGAGGCCGGCCGGGAGCGCGGCGGAGAGCAGCGGATAGCCCAGGGCGCAGGAGGAGGTGCCGGACAGGTAGAACCGGTAGCGGGGTGCTCCCCTCGCGTCGACATCCACGGCGGCCAGGGTGGTGGGAGCGTCGGCCAGTTGCGGTATCGCCAGCCTCACGCCGTCCCGGTCAAGGCTGGCCGCGAGCAGATGGCCGAACCTGTCCTGCGACAGCCGGCCGAGGAACGCGGGCGCCAGGCCCAGCCGGCCGATGGTCCTGGCCGTGTTGAACGGCCCGCCACCCGGCCGCGCGCGGACGCCGCCGTTGTTCTCGACGAGGAGGTCGATGAGCGCCTCGCCAGCGACAGTGATCATCCGCGGGTGCCCTGACGGCCGGCGGTGGCCGGCGTGCCCGTGGCACCACGGCCGTCTCCACGGGCTGGCCTAACCGGCAATGCGGGCACCGGTGACGGGGTGGAAGGCGAAAATGTCATCCGGCTCGACGCGGAAGGTTACCCGCTGGCCCTGGGCCGGGGGTTTGCGGCCCTCGGCGCGCGCCACAACCGGGTCCCCGCCTCCGGCCAGCCGAACGTGGAGCAGGGCATCGGCTCCCAGCTCTTCTACCAGCAGCACCTCGCCGGCGAGTTCCCCGGCACCATCAGCCAGGTGCAGGTGTTCTGGCCGGATGCCGATGACGAGCTCGCTGAGGCCCGCCTGCCTGGCGGCGGTGCGTGCCGCGGCCGGGAGCGGGATCTTCGTGCCTCCGAGCTGGGCGCCTCCGTCGGCGAGCGGGACGGTCTGCAGGTTCATCGCGGGCGAGCCGATGAACCCGGCGACGAACTGGTTCACCGGGTTGTCGTAGAGCTGACGCGGCGTTGCGCACTGCTGCAGCCGCCCGTCGCGCAGGACCGCGACCCGATGGCCCATGGTCATCGCCTCCACCTGGTCGTGGGTGACGTAGACCGTGGTGATCCCGAGGCGGCGCTGCAGTTCGGCGATCTGGCTGCGGGTCTGCACGCGCAGTTTGGCGTCGAGGTTCGACAGCGGCTCGTCCATCAGGAAGACCTTCGGCTCGCGCACGATGGCCCGCCCCATGGCCACTCGCTGCCGCTGGCCACCGGACAGCTGCTTGGGCTTGCGGCCGAGCAGGTTGTCATCGAGGTCAAGCAGCCGGGCGGCTTCCCGCACCCGGCGGTCCCGGTCGGCGCGCGGAACGCGCTGCATCTTGAGCGCGAAGCCCATGTTTTCCGCGACCGTCTTCTGCGGGTACAGGGCGTAGTTCTGGAACACCATCGCGATGTCGCGGTCCTTGGGCGGAACCTGCGTCACGTCCCGGTCACCGATCTCGACCCGCCCGCTGTCCACCGGCTCCAGCCCGGCGAGCATGCGCAGCGCGGTGGTCTTGCCCGACCCGGAGGGCCCGACGAGAACCATGAACTCGCCATCGTTGACGTCAAGGTCAAGCGCGTTGACGGCCGGCGGCGTGCCCTTGCTGAACACCCTTGTCGCCGACATGTACTTCACACTGGCCATCGAGGACCTCCGTTGCATGCGGGGCTGAATCCACGCGGCTGGCGGGCGCGCCCGTCGCGGCTGCGGCACTGCGGGCCGGGAGCCAGGCGGCCACCTGCGGCCCGCTCACTTGATGGCTCCCATGGACAGCCCGCGGACCAGCGAGCGCTGCGCTATCCAGCCAACGAGGACCACCGGAACCGAGGCAACCGTTGCCGCCGCCGACAGGTGCGCAATGAACAGCCCCTCCTGGGGGACGGAGCTAATCAGGAACATGGGCATGGTTGCGGCATTCGTGGTCGTGAGGTTGATCGCAAGGAAGAGCTCGTTCCACGCGAAGATCACGCAGATGAGCGCGGTCGACACGAGCCCGGGCATGATGATCGGCATGATCACGCTCCGGATCTCCCTGATGCGGCCCGCGCCGTCCAGCCGCGCCGCCTCGAGCAGCTCGCCGGGCACCTCAAGCATGAAGGAACGGATCATCCAGATCGCGAGCGGCAGGTTCATCGCGGTGTACAGGATGATCAGCAACCCGATGCTGTCGAGCAGGTGCGCGTGCAGGGCGATGACATACAGGGGGCCGATCGCGGCCACGATGGGCAGCATCTTGGTCGAGATGAAGAAGAAGAGGCCGTCGCGCCAGCGCGGGACCGGATACACGGACAGGGCGTAGGCGGCGGGGACGCCCAGCAGCAGCACCAGGATCGTCGAGCCGACCGTCGCGGTCACCGAGTGGGTCAGGAAGGGGCCCATGCCCGTGACGGCCAGGCGGAACTCGGACATGGTCGGGGCGAAGGCGAACGTGGGCGGCCAGGTTTCCGCGGCGGGTTCCGGTTTGAACGCCGTGATCACCATCCACAGCACCGGCAGGAAGAACGCGATCGCCACCACCCACGCGAGGACCGCCCAGCCCGCGCGCCGCGGCCACTCAGGGAGCCTGCGCTGGCCGGCCCGCAGGGACAATGTGGTCATCCTCGTGCCTCCTCGAACTGGAAGACCCTGGCGAACATCCGCAGCGCAAACGTGGCAACGATGATCGTGAGAATGACGGTGACCACGCCTGCCGCGGCTGCTCCCCCAATGTCGAATGCGTTGTTTACCTGCTGGTACAGGTAGAAGGGGATGTTAGTGGTGGAGGTCCCCGGGCCGCCGTTGGTCATAAGCCGGACCGCGTCGAACGTGTTGACCAGGTAGATCGAGCCGAGCAGGATCCCGAGCTCGATGTAGGGCCGCAGGTGCGGGAGGGTGAGCTCGCGGAACGTGGCGAGCGCCCCGGCGCCGTCGACCTTCGCCGCCTCCAGGGTGTCTGGCGGCTGGCTCTGCAGGCCGGCGAGCACGATCAGGGTCATGAACGGCGTCCACTGCCAGACCATGACGACGATCACCGAGGCCAGCGCGTGCGTGCTGAGCCAGGCCACGTGATGGACGCCGAACGGCGCCAGCAGGTAGTTCAGCAGCCCGTAGTTCGAGTCGAGCATCGGGTACGCCCACACCAGCGCCGCCGCCGCCGGCATGACCAGGAACGGGGTGATGATCAGCGTCCGGACAACGCCACGGCCGATGAACTTGCGGTCCAGCAGCAGCGCGAGGGCCACTCCGAGGATCATGGCGGCGATCACGGCGGCGGCGGTCATCTCCACCGAGCGCACCAGCGAGTCGCGGAAGGCCAGGTTGGTGAAGACCGTCGTGTAGTTGCTCAGCCCGGTGAAGTGGGCAGGAGCGGTGCTATTCCAGAAGTAGCTCTGAAAGCTGTACCACAGCGTCACTACGAACGGGATCTGGGTGACGACCACGACGTAGATGAGCGCGGGCAGCAGCGGGATGCGGCGCAGCCACCGCTCGCGGCGGCTCACGGCCCGCGGCAGGACCCCAGCGTCGCGAGGAGGTACCGAGAGGTCTTCGACTACGGTCACCGGGGAACTCCCCTCATAGCGTGTCGCGGGCCGACGGGGCCCCGGCGGGATATCGGTCCTCCCGGAGCCCCATCATGTGCGTGCTGCTAGCCGCCAGAAAGTTGGGCCGGGGTGAAGGCAGCAGCGTCGGACTGACTCGTCTTCAGCGCCTGGCTGACGGACTCGGTTCCGGCGATCGCACCGGCGATCTGCTGGGCGACCTGGACACCGAGGCTTTCGAACTGCGGGATGTCGACGAACTGGATGCCGGTGTAGGGGGCCGGGTGGACGGTCGGGTGCAGCGGGTCCGTCGAGTTGATCGAGGCCAGCGTGATGCCCGCGAACGCCTTGGCGGCCTTCTGGTAGTGCGAGTTGCTGTAGAGCGATGTCCTGGTGCCCGGCGGGACGGCCGACCAGCCGTACTTCTTGGCGACCAGCTTGTAGTAGCCCTTCGAGGTGGCCCAGGACACGAACTTCCAGGCGTCGGCCTCGTTCGAGACGCCCTTCGGGATGCCCAGCGACCACGACCACAGCCACCCGGAGGACTTGGTGAGGTTGACCGGCGCGAAGGCATAACCGGTCTTGGCGGCGATCGGTTTGTAGCTTTCCGCGATGGAAGTCGCGGCTACCGTCGCGTCATACCACATCGCGCACTTGCCCTGGCCGTACAGTGTCAGGAGCTGGTTGAAGCTGTCATTGGCGGCACCGGATTCGCCGTAGTTGCGGATGAGGTTCACGTAGAAGTTGGTCGCTTTCACGAACGCCGGCGAGGTGAGCTGTGGCTTCCAGTTCATGTCGAACCACTGGCCGCCGAAGGTGTTCACAACCGTGTCGAGTGCGGCCATGTTGTCGCCCCAGCCCGCAAGGCCGCGCAGGCAGATCCCGGCGACCTGGCCGGGCTTGTTGAGCTTGGCCGCGAAGCCCTGGACCTGCGCCCAGGTCGGGTGCAGCGGCATCGTGAGCCCGGCCTTGGCGAACAGGTCCTTGCGGTAGTACACCATCGACGACTCGCCGTAGAACGGCACAGCGTACAGGCCGCCCTTGTAGGACAGGGACTGGGCGATGGGCGGCAACAGGTCACCGGCGTCGTAGCTCGGTGTCTTCGAGATGAACTGCGTGGACAGGTTGTCCAGCCAGCCATTCTTCGCGAACAGCGGCGTCTCGTAGTTGCCGATCATGATGACGCTGAACGCGTTGCTGTGCGTGCTGACGTTCCTCTCGATCGCCGCCCGCAGGTCGCCCTCGGCATAAGTAGCGAACTTGACCGTGATTCCCGGGTACTTCTTCTCGAAATAAGATCTGGTCAACGGTTCCATCTGGCTGGTGATCAGCGGGTTAGACACCACCGCCACAGTCAGCACGCCAGGACCGTTGGATCCCGTGCCGCTGCCTGAGCAGGCGGCCGCCGCCAGCACGGCGGCGACGCAGGCGACTACCCCAAGCACACGGGGCCTGAACGAGAGATGGCTCATGAACGAACCTCCGCACGGTGAGGGGTGTAGCTGGGACGACCTGCCAGACCCACCGGAAGGGCCACCAAGACAGGGCATCGCGGGTCGCCCTAGCTTTTGGTAACGTTACCGAGCTTGGGCTGAACGTACGCTTGCGTAACGCGGGCGTCAACCCTCCGAAATCAAATAGATACCTAGATATGCTTGGTGCGGATCGGTGGGAAGCTACTTACACGAACGGGGACCTCGCGTGGGGAACGATCCCAGTTCTGGCCGTCCAGGCGGCGCTCACCCCACGATGCGCGATGTCGCAGCGCTGGCAGGGGTCGGGGTCATGACCGTGTCGCGGGTGGTCAACGGTCGCGGCGGCGTACGGCCAGAGCTCACCGCCCGGGTGTGGCAAGCTGTCGAGAAGCTCGACTACCGGCACAACTTCACCGCGCGCCACCTGCGGCTCACCGGACAGCCGACGGCAACCATCGGGGTCCTGCTCGAGGACGTGGCGAACCCGTTCGCGGCCGAGCTGCTGCGCGCCGTCGAAAACGTGGTGAGCGAGCAGGGCTGTCTCGTACTGTGCGCGAGCTCTGACGGCGATGCCGCGCGGGAGAGAGCCCTCCTCAGCGCCTTCTGCGCGCGGCGGGTCGACGGGCTGATCATGATGCCATGCGGTCCCGATCACCGCTACCTCCTGGCGGAACTGCGACGGGGTACGCAAGTGGTCTTCGCCGACCGTCCCGCGCCGACGGTTGCCGCCGACACGGTGATCAGTGACAACTTCGGCGGCGCCAGGCTCGCCGTCAACCACCTGCTGAACAGCGGGCACTCTCGGATCGGATACCTTGGCGACCTCCGCCGGATCTACACGGCGGCCGAGCGCTACCGCGGCTACCTGGCGGCGTTGAAGGCACGCGGCTTCAGGGCCGACGAACGGCTCATCCGCCGCGACGTGCACTCCGAGCAGTCAGCCGAACTGGCGACCCGCGAGCTGCTGTCGTCGCGACCGAGACCAACCGCGATCTTCACCGCCCAGAATCTGCTGACCATCGGGGCACGCATGGCGCTGCAATCCATCGGCGCGGAGCGCACCATCGCGCAGGTCGGTTTCGACGACATCCCGCTCGGAGCCATCGTCGACCCCGGCATCACCGTCATCGCGCAAGATCCCCCTGCGCTGGGAACCCTTGCCGCCCAGATGCTGCTGCACCGCCTCCGCGATCCCAGCGGCGCGCCGGAGACCGTGGAAGTTCCCACCAGGCTCCTGACTAGGGGCTCCGGCGAGATCCCGCCCGCAAGCGAGAAGAAGCGGGCAACGAGGCACTGATCGCCGGCCCCGACGCTGCGGTGGTGCTTTGAGACCTGAGCATCGAGTTCACCGGAAGCCGCGCCTGCCCCTGAACACCTGTGGCACATCGATGTTCCGGACTGGCACGGCGAGCCACATCGATGTGCCACAGATGGTCGCCGGCGAACACCGGCGGCACATCGATGTTCGCGTGAGCGGGCCGACACGGACACCTATGGCCCATCGATGTCCGGCGGGCCGGGGCGGCTGCCGTCAGACCTCGGACTGGACGGCTCCTCCGTGGCTTCGGGCGTCCGTGTGATCACCACGACGTGACGGCCGGGCTACGGGCCTGCCGAGAGGTCGAGGCTGGCCGGGATGGCCTTGACCGCGCCGTCCAGGCGTTCGATGAGCGCCTTGCGGCCGCCTTGCCCGTCGTGGAGGACCCAGTGACGGCCGGAGACGCTAAAGGCAGTCGTCGCGAGTTCGGCCAGGACGTGCAGCCTGAGGTCCTCGGGGTCCAGCCGGAGCTTGCCGGCGAGGCAGGCGATCACCTGGTTCTTGATCCCGGCGCGGTAGTGCTCGACGTAGGCGAGCAGGGCTGGCTCGGCCGCCACCAGGCGGCGGGTGGCGAGAAATCGCTCGTCCCAGCCCGGATCGAGTCCGGCGGCTGCCGCCGCCAGCGCCTGGTGCAGCTCGCTGAGGATGACGCCCGACAGTTCGCGGTCGGCGAGCGCGGTCAGGTAGGCCGACCACAACTCGGCCTCGGCCTCGATCGCCGCGGCCTCCTTGGCCGGGAAGGCGCGGAAGAAGGTGCTCCTGGAGACCTCGGCCTCCTCGGCGAGTTCCTCCAGCGTGGTCGCGTCGAAGCCCTGCTCGGTGAACATCCGCAGTGCCGCGTCGGCCAGCGCGCGGCGAGTCCGCAGCTTCTTGCGCTCGCGCAGCGGCAGGGCACGGTCGCCGGCCGGCTGGGTGGTCATGCCTGGCATCGTACCCCAGGACGGAACCCGAAAGCTAAACATACTGAGATTTTTTTAAGATTTGACTTCAAACAATATTGAGTGTCATTATCGGAGAAGTAATCAAGGAGGAACCATGGAGTTCGAGCTCGGCATGAGCATGATGTTCGCGATACACGACGGGCTGCGCAGGGAGCTCGTGCAGGTCGGCCGGATCGCGAGCCAGCGTGGCGACAACCCGGGCAAGCTCCTGCAAGCCGCGCTGGGCTGGGAGCTGTTCAAGAAGTTCCTGCTGGTCCACCACCAGTCCGAAGATGACGCCCTGTGGCCGGCGCTCCGCGCCCGCGTTGCCGAGCGGCCGGACCAGGTGGCACTCGCAGATGCCCTGGAGGCCGAGCACGCCGTCATCGAGCCGCTGCTGACGGCCATCGACGCGGCCGCTGCCGACCCGGACTCTGGCTACCAGCGGTTCGGCGACGTCATCGACGAGCTCGCGACGAAGCTGACCGCGCACCTGGCCCACGAGGAGTCCGACGGGCTGGCCCTGATCGACGCCTCGCTGACGCCGCAGGAGTGGCAGCACTTCTCGCAGGTCCACACCGAGCGGCTCCGCGGTGACGCCACGACGTACATGCCGTGGCTGCTCGACGGAGCAAGCCCGCAGACCCTTGCCGCGGTTCTCGGCAAGTTCCCCCCGCCGCTGCTCACCGCCTTCCGCGAGCAGTGGGGGCCGAGTTACGCCACTTTGAACATCTGGAGCGCCGCCGACGAGCCGGCCCGCTAAGACGCCTGGAAACAACCCGGGGAGAGGGTCATGTCAACCCAAACCGCAACAGAAATCGCCCCCCAGGTCGCGGCGTCCCCCGCCGCCCGCAAACTCGGCCTCGCGCTGCTCGTCATCGCCGCCGCGCAGCTCATGCTGGTGCTCGATGACATCGTGAACGTCGCCCTGCCGAGCATGCAACGGCCGCTGCACCTGGCGCCGTCCAGCCTGAACTGGGTGATCAGCTTTTACGCGCTCGCTTTCGGCGGGCTGCTCCTCGCCGGCGGCCGCGCCGGCGACCTGCTCGGCCACCTGCGAGTGTTCCGCTTCGGGATAACCGTGTTCGCCCTGGCCTCGATGGCGGGCGTGTTCGCCCCGGACGGGGCTGCGCTGCTCGCCGCCCGCCGGCGCCGCTGATACCGCGCAGGGTGGTGCGCGACCGCAACCGAAGCGGCGCGAACACGGTGCTCTTGCTCCTGGGCGCGGGCATGCTCGCCATGTCCTACCTTCTCACGCTCTACATGCAGCTGGTGCGCGGCTAGTCGGCGATGCACACCTGCCTGGCCTACCTGCCGTTCGTGGCAGGCGTCGGCCTGGCCTCCGGCGGGATCGGGCCACGGCTGCTCGGCGCACTGCCCGCCCGGGCCGTCATCGCGGCCGGGATGATCATCTGCGCGAGCGGACTGGCCTGCTACGTGCTGGCGCTGACTCCGACATCGAACTACTACGCGGTGATGCTCCCGGCCATGCTGGCCGGAGGAGTCGGCACCGGGCTGACCATCGTCGGCTGCACGGTGACCGGAATGCATGCGGTCGCCCCACGCGACACTGGTATCGCTGCCGGCCTGCTCGGCACCAGCCTGCAATGGCGCAGCGCGCTAGGCCTGGGCGCTTTGGCAGCCATCGCCTCGATAATGACCAGAAGCCACCTGCCGGGCCACACGACGGCAGTGGCGCTGACAGACGGCTACGTCGCCGGCCTTCTCGCCGGCTCCGCCATCTTCAGTATGGCCAGCGCCCGCACCTGGTCGCTGAACCGGCCACCGGAGTAAGTGCCGTGGGTGCCCTGGTAGTAGCGCCGATGCCACCGCCTGAAGGCGAGCCGTTCAGCGGATGGTGACGATCGGGTTCCATCTCGTCGATGCAGCGCGCCCGAGGCAGCGCGGAGCGATGTGCAAGGTGCTCGCGACCGCGCGCTCACTGGGTGTGACTAAGATCGGTGTCATGGCCAGGACTGTGTCGGTCGTGATGACCGATGACCTTGATGGCTCGCCGGGCGCCGAGACCGTCCAGTTCGTCCTCGACGGCGTGAGCTATGAGATCGACCTCGGGAAAGCGAACAGGGCCAAGCTTGGCACCGCGTTCGCTCCGTACATCCAGGCCGGCCGGCGGGTGAGCCGCAGCGGCCGGCGCCGGGCGGTGGGCCGACCGGCCGCGGAGCGAGTGGACCGCGCCGCGGTGCGGGCGTGGGCCCGCGAGGCGGGCCTGGCAGTCTCCGAGCGCGGCCGGATCAGCGCGGAGGTCATGCACCAGTACGAGGACGCCCATTAGGGCGCGTCCCGCAGATCCGTCAAGATCTGCGGGACGGGCCCTAACCGGCCACCGGGCCCGGACGCTTATGCGTCCAGGGCAGCAGCGTCGGCCCCGCCTTCCTCGCCGAGGATGGAGCCGATCTGAGCGACCTTGTCGGGTCGCGCCGATCGCAGCCACAGCAGCACGCCGACACCTATGACCAGCCAGACCCCGGCAACTAGCGGGGTCCACCTGAGTATCCCCGGCGGCGCCGGGTGGATGGAGCCGTAGAGCGCCGCGCCGAACACCACGGCGCCGATTGCCGGGATGGCCACGTGCACCAGCGGGTTCCAGTTCCGGCTCTCTCGCGTGCGCCAGAAGAAGACGATGCCGCCGATGCACAGCATGATGTAGACGACGATGACGAGCAGGGTGCCCGTGATAGCCCAGAAGTAGTAGTTGCTGAACGGGTGGCCGAACAGGGGGTCGTACAGCGGATAGCCCACCACCAGGGCCATCACGGTGGCGACGGCGGCGACAGTGGCCGTCGCGGTGACCGGGGTCTTGAACCGCGGGTGGGTGCGGCCGAACGCACTGGGCAGCACGCCCTCGCGGCCCATGGCGAACAGGGTGCGGGCGGCGGCGGTGGCGCAGGCGACGGACACGATGAACGCGGCGCACATGCCGCCGATCTCGGTCAGGGTGCCGAGCCAGGAACCGGCGAAGGTGGTCGCCGTCGTCTTCAGCGCCACCGGATCCGCGCCCATCTTGGCGCCGTTGTTCAGGCCATAGCCGATCGTGATCGAGTACGTGGTCCAGAGGTACAAGACGATCGCGAACAGCGTCGCGGCGAGCACTGCGATCGGGATGTAGCGCCGCGGGTGAGCGGTTTCCTCGCCGAAGTCGGCCGCGGTCTCAAAGCCGATGTAGGACGTGACGCCGAAGATGATGCCGTAGAAGACACCGTTGAACCCGCCCGAGTTGGTGTGGCCGAAGCTGAACGCTCCCAGCGCCTGGCCGTGACTGCCGCCCTTGGCCGTGGTGATCAGGTCGACGAGCACGATGACCGCCACGGTGGCGATCCCGACGACCAGCTGCACCCGGGTGGTGACCTTGATCCTGATCACCGACAGCACCAGGAACAGCGCCATGCCGATGAAGAAGAACAGGATCCAGAGATCCGGATTGAGCCCGAGCAGGTCAGCCGCGAGATAACCGACTCCGGACATGGTCATCGGCACGAACACGATGAAGCCGAAGAAGTACAGCCACCCGGCTATGAACCCGGCCCCCTTGCCCAGGCTGCGGCTGGCGTAGGTGTAGGCGTACCCGGCGGAGGCCATCCGGCGGGTGAAGCCGATGACGACGAATGCCAGCGCCAGGCAGGCGACGCCGCCGAGCAGGAACGCCAGCGTGGTGGAGCCGCCGGCGACAACGGACACCCCTGACACGTTGAGCAGCATCGCCATGCCTGGGGCGATCACAGAAACCGAGATCGCGATGGCGTCCCAGAGGTGGAGCGAACCGTGTGCGAGTTCGCCGGTTGCAGCGCCGGGGATTAGGTCGGGACTGGTCTTGGCCATGGTTCCGGTCCTCTCAGTTCATTCGGCCATGAGGACGGTGTGCTCGTCCAGCAGGTAGTCGAAGGCCAGCGGAGTGCAATCTCGTTCGGTAAGCCATTGCAGGAACTGGGTGTGCACCGGGTGTGCCCGGTATGCGTTCATGGATTCGATGTCGGGGAATTCGGTGTAGAGCAGGTAGCCGTAGCCTCGGTTCCGCGCGCCGGTGAGGTCGGTGCCGAGCCGGCACTTGGTCATGAGGCCGATCTCCTTCGGCCAGGATCCGACCATCTCCCGCATCTGCGCGACCTCGTCCTCGCTCAGCTCGCGCGGAAAGCTGAACAACACGATGTGCTGCAGTGTCATCGCGGCTCCTCGTCGGCGTCGGCTGCGGAGTGGGGTTCCTCGGAGACGATCAGTAGAACTCGAAGTACTCGCGCATCTCCCACTCGCTGACATCCTGCCCGTCCGGCAGCGGGTTCTCGGCGATGGCGGCCTCGTACCGGCCGAACTCCGAGCGCTTCATCTGCAGCAGGTAGTCCACCAGCGTGTCCCCGAACGCCGTGCGGAAGAAACGGTCCTTCTCAAGCGCGCCGACGGCATCGGCAAGGGACGTCGGGAGCATGGGATTCTGCGTCACGTAGGGGTCGGCCTCGACCGGCGGCGGAGGGTCAAGCTGTCGGCGCATGCCGTCCAGCCCGGCCGCTATGTTCGCCGCCATGTACAGGTAGGGGTTGGCGGCGGGCTCGCCCATCCGCATCTCCACATGACTGTTGGTGTCTCCGGGAGCGCCCTGAGCCCGGACAAGCGCGCCGCGGTTTTCCAGCGCCCAGCACACCCGGTCGGGGGCGAACGAGTACGGCCGGTACCGCTTGTAGCCGTTGACCGTCGGAGTCGCGAACATCGTCATCGGCATCGAGTGCTCGAGCAGCCCGGCCACGAAGTGCCGGCCCGTTGCTGACAGCCAGTCATCGGTGCTGGCGAACGCGTTGGTCCCGTCCTGGCGCGAGATCAGCGACTCATGCAGGTGCCAGCCCGAGGAGAAGAAGTTCGGCAGGCCCGGCCTGCACATGAACGTCGCGAGCAGGCCGCGCCGCTGGCAGATCTGCTTGACCGCCGAGCGGAAGAGCACCACCGCATCCGCTGCCGCGAGCCCTCCGATCGGGCTGAAGCTGAACTCCATCTGGCCAGGGCCCCACTCGTCCTCCATCGAGCGAGGCGGCAACCCGACCGCGGCCAGCCCGTCGCGGATCGCTTCGAGAGTGCTGGCGACGCTGTCCAGTCGCACCTCGGACAGGTACTGATAGCCGCGCTCCCAGACGCTGACCGGAGGCGGCGGCGGCGTGAACCCGGCGTTCTCCGGCGTGATGCGGTCGCCGTCTACCTTGACGATGTAGTACTCGACCTCGATGCCCGCCAGGTAGTCGTAACCGGCCTCGCCGAGCTCGCCCAGCATCCTGCGCATCAGCCCGCGGCCATCGAGAGGCATCGGCTGGCCGTTGCTGAAGTACGTGTCGCAGAGCATCCAGCCCGTGCTGTCGGCCCACGGCAAGATTCGGAACGTAGCCGGATCGGGCACGAGCACGATGTCGGGGAACCCCGTGAACTCGTCAATGCCAAAGCCGCCGCCAGCGGCGAAGGCCGGCACGAACACCTGGTTCCCGCTGTCAAGGCTGTATATGGCGCCCGAGAAGTCCAGGCCGTTCGTCATCGCGGCGATCGCGACGTCCGGGGACAGCGCCTTGCCGCGCGGTACGCCGTGCTGGTCGACCACGATCAACCGGACCGTCCGCAGCCCGAGAGCGCGGATCTGGTCGGCACGCGCCTCCGCGGCGGCGGCCTGCTCCGCGGTGTACAGGCCGTAACGAGCGACGAACCCTGGCTGGCCCACGCCGTCGACGTCGGCCGGGAAGCTGCTGGTCACTGGCTAATCTCCGATCGGGGGGTGCACCGCGAAGCTCGCTCATCTGCTCCAGCAACGCGGCGGTGAAGTTGGGGAGTTCTACGTCGGCGAGCGACAGGAAGGTCTCGGTCCGCTGCACGCCGTTGATCGTGAAGATCTGGGTGAGCAGCAGCTCCCGCAGGTGCGCATGATCGCGGACCCGCAACCGGACGAGCAGGTCAAGGCCGCCGGTGACGACGCTCATGTCCTCAGCCTCAGGCAGGGCGCGGATCGATCTGATGATCTCGCTCAGGTCCATACCTGGCCCGGCGGTCACCGCGACGTACACGACGACCGGGTAGCCGAGCGCTGCCCAGTCGATGTCGACTCGGTAGCCCCGGACAACGCCGCTGCGCTCCAGCCGGGCCAGCCGGTCGGCGACCGCCGGGGCCGACATCTCGATCGCGCGGGCGAGCGCGCGCTGTGACTGGCGTGCGTCACTCGCGAGCGCGCGCAGCAACGCCAGGTCGAAGTCGTCCACCTCGACCTTCGGCGCAGCGGGTGGAGAGACCTCGGTGAGCCTGGCGAGCGGAGCTGAGACTGAATCCATTTGCCAGCTGACCCGTCCTGGTGCCTAGTGATATGAGCTATGCTGGTATTCACCGGGTTTTCTACTGTAAATCCAGGTGTGGGGGATTCTTACATTCGTAAGATCGGCTGTCAAGAGGTGAGCGCAGAGATGACAACAGCGATCGAACGGCATGACTGGGAGGCCGACGTCGCCCGGCGCACTCAGACGCTCGGCGGCGGGGAGATCACCGCCATCCTTGCCCTGGCCGGCGCGACCGACGTGATCACGTTCTCCGGCGGGTTCCCTGACCCGGCGACCTTTCCGGCCAGCATGCTGGCCGAAATCGCCGCCCGCCTGATCACCTCCGATCCTGCTGTCGCGCTGCAGTACTCGGCGACCGAGGGCATCGCGAGCGTCCGTGACTACGTATCCGGGCGGCTGGCGTCGCTCGAGAGCCGAGCGCCAGGCGCCGGCGAGCTGATGATCACCAGCGGCGGCATCGACTGCATGGAACTGGTGGCGAAGACCTACCTGGATCCCGGCGACCCGGTCGTCGTGGAGGCGCCGACCTATCTCGGCGCGATCATGGCGTTCCGCGGGTACGAAGCCGACGTGCGGGGCGTGCCGGTCGATGCCGACGGGTTGCGCGTCGACGTGCTCGCCGACCACCTCGCCGCCGGGTTGCGGCCGAAGATCCTGTACACGATCCCGGACTTCCAGAACCCGAGCGGGCTGTCGATGACCATGCAGCGGCGGCAGGAACTCGTCGCGCTCGCCCGCCGGTACGGCTTCCTGATTCTGGAGGACGTCGCCTACCGGGAACTCAGCTTCACCGGCGCGCCGCCACCGAGCCTGTGGACGCTGGCACCGGACGCGGTGCTGCAGGCCGGGACGTTCTCCAAGATCTTCTGCCCCGGTTTCCGGCTGGGCTGGGCGGCCGGTCCAGCCGAGATCATTGCCCGGCTGGTCGTCGCCAAGCAGAACTCAGACCAGTGCTCTGGAGCGCTCGGCCAGCGGATGCTCGAGGAGTACGGCCGCAGCGGGCAGATGGAACGGCAGGTGGCCTTGTCCCGCGCGCTCTATGCGCGGCGGGCCGCGCTGACCGAGCAGGCCCTGGCCAGGCACATGCCAGACGGCACGACGTGGACGACGCCGCAAGGCGGCTTCTATATCTGGCTGACCGCCCCCGAGGGGATCGATACCGTCGCCTCGTCGGCGGCCGCGCGTGCGCGCAAGGTGGCATACGTGCCGGGACGGCCGTTCTATCCCGGTGACGACGGGCAAGCGCAGATCAGGCTCTCTTACAGCAGGGTCGCCGATGAGCTCATTGACGAAGGCATCCGCCGGATCGGCGTGGTGCTCAAGACCGCACTGGAGGACAGATGAGTGATGCCGCGAGCCCGGGTGCGGGCGGCACGGAGTCCCTCGGCGACGCCGCGAGCCACTTCGCCTCCGAGGCACTTGGCGAGCCCGCAGGACCGGGGCGGTACGTGAACGTGAACTCGCTGTCGCCGGTGGAGTTCCAGCCGGGGCTCGGGTTCCGTCCGGTACTCGGGCAGCGGGTGATGACGAATTTCGTGAGCTTCGCGCCGGGCGCCGTGGCACCCAGGCACGTGCACGAGGAAGAGCAGTTCATCATCATCCTGGACGGCGAGCTGGTCTTCGACCTGGACGGGGACGTGCGCACGATGCGCCAGGGCGACGTGGCCGTGATCCCGGCGTGGGTACCGCACGGCGCCTGGACCACCGACAGCCACTGCGACGAAATCGACGTGTTCTCCCCGCCTCGGCAGAGTCTGCTCAAGCTGGCCGAGGCGCACGCTGCCGCTGCCGAGCAGCGCGGTGCGGACGTGGCGTAGTGGATCTCGGGCTGGCCGGCCGCCGGGCCGTCGTCACCGGCGGGTCGAAAGGACTGGGCAAGGCGATCTCCGCCGAGCTGATGGCAGAAGGCGCGGCGGTGACGATCTGCTCCCGTGACTCAGCGGAGCTCGAGGCGACCGCCGCGGAGCTCAGAAAGCGGGCCGGGGCGGACGCCGGGTCAGGCTCCGTTGTCGCCATGACGTGCGATGTGACCGAGCCCGATCAGGTCGCGGCATTCATCGAGTTCGCCATCTCGGCGATGGGCGGGCTCGACATCCTGGTCAACAACGCCGGCGGCGCGCGCCCTGGCCAGTTCGGCACGCTGACCGATGACGACTGGCACGCAGACATCGAGGTGAAGCTGTTCTCCCAGATCCGCTGCACCAGGGCTGCGCTCCCGCACCTGCGGCGCAGCAGTGCACCGCGGGTGATCAATATCAACGCCGTGTACGGGCGTTACCCGGATCCCGCGTTCCTCGCGTCGTCGGTCAACAGGGCGTCCTGCCTCAGCCTGTCCAAGGCACTGTCGATGGAGCTGGGCCGCGAGGGGATCCTGGTAAACAGCGTGAACATCGGTCTTGTCGAGACGCCGCAGTGGCAGAACATTCACCGGCGGCGCGCCCCCGACGTCCCCGCTGAGGAGTTCTTCGGTCAGCTCGCAGCTGCCGAGGTGCCGCTGGGTAGATTCGGCCAGCCAGACGAGGTCGCTGGCCTGGTCACCTTCCTGGCCGGTGACCGTGCCAGCTACATCGCCGGCGCGTCGATCGACGTGGCCGGCGGCATGGGAAAGTTCCTGTAGGGCAGCCACGGAATCATGTGCCGACTGCTTGGCTACTGCACCCGCGATGAGGCCGCCCTTGCCGACCTGATCGGTGACGACGGGCTCGGCCAGTTCATCGCGTTGTCTGACCTGCACGGTGACGGCTGGGGCATGGCCTGGTATGAGGGCCCCGACCCGGCGGGCACTGTGCCGGTGATCCGCAAGTCGCCGCTACGGGCCGACGAGCCCGAGTTCGAGAAGCTGGCACATCAGCCGCTCGGTGATCTCGGCCTCGTTCACCTGCGGTGGGCAACTCCTGGATTGGCGGTCAACGACCGCAATACACATCCGTTCAGCTACGGGTCCTTTGTGTTCGCGCACAACGGCGCTGTTCACCCGCAACACAGGCTGGGCGAGATTCTGGCGCCGGAATGGGAGGCTCAGGTCGGCGGCACGACCGAGAGCGAGCGCTACCTGCTGGCGATCATGTCCCGGCTGCGGACGCACCGCGGGGACGCGGTCGCCGCGATCTGCGATGCGGCGTCCGACATCGAGCGCCGGTTCGCGCCGAACAGCCTGAACGCGATCCTGCTCTCACCGCGGTACCTGTACGGCATCAGCTGGCATGACCGGGCCAAGGTGCCGGAGGCCAAGCTGCGGGAGCGCGGATACGAAGACCGGCCGGATGAGGTCGCCGCCTACTTCGACCTGGCTTACCAGGCCGGCGCCGGCGCGGTGGTCGTCGCGAGTTCCGGCTGGTCGCAGCCTGGCTGGACGCCGCTGCCCAACCGGCACGTGCTGGTCGTGGAGCGGACCACCTTGAACACGCAGGTGCTACCGCTGGTCCCCCCGACAGCGTCACGTTCGGCCTTGGTGCCGTAGTGGGCCTCAACGGTCTTGATCGAGACGCCGGCCTGGTCGGCGACGCCCCGCATGGTGGCGCCCGACCAGCCCAGCCGTTCGAAGACTTCCTTGGCGGCGGCCACGATCGTCTCCCGGGTACGGGCGGCGGCCGCCGCCCGCTGAGGAGCGTGGTAGGCGCGTCTCGGGGACTTGACGGCATCCGTCATATTCGCTAGGACCACTCCCTATCAAGTATTCGTTAGGGCCCAACCCTACCAGATGGTTGAGTCCGGACGGAGGGAGATGTCATGGCCGTCGACACCTACAGCGGGCCAACCGCACTGTGCGCCAACCGCGAGGCGGCCGTCGAGCCGCCGGCCACCCGCCAGCCGGGACCAGCTGGGCTTTATGCCACCGCCCAGTGGCTCCGCGCCGCGTTCGGCGGCCTGCGCTTCGAGATCCACGAGGCCGCCGAGCACGATGACCTCGTCGTCTTCCACGTGACCATGCCCGGCCGCCACACCGGAGACTTCGTTACCTACCAGCCGGACACCACCACCGTGGACGCCGTCATGCCGCCCACCGGGAAGGCATTCGCCATCACCCAGGCCCACTGGTTCCGCACCAGGGACGGCATGATCACCGAGCACTGGGCCAACCGGGACGACCTCGCCATGGCTAAGCAAGCCGGGTGGGTGCCTCCCTCACCAAGGTTCCTGCTGCGCAGGCACTCGCCAAACGGCGCTCCCAGCAGCGCTCAGCCTGACAGGCCGCGACAGTGTTCCGCCTAGTCGTGGCCCGCCAGGTCAGGGAGTACACGGACCAGGCCCTGGCCGCCGCCGAGGACATCGCCGAGGACGAGCGCGAGCTGGTGCTGGCCGACCTGGAAACCATTCCCGGCCAGCCGCGCTACTGGTAGCGACGTATCCTGTGTCCGGTCGAGCTGATTGGGAGCTGGGCCAGGGAATGGATGGCTGGGCGCACGGCGATCTCGGCGGGGCGTTCGAGGAGCGGCTCGACGCACTGCTGTCGGAGCTGTGCCCGGGTGGTCAGTGCCGCCGTGTCTGGGCGGGCCCGACGTGGCGGGATACCGGGCCTATGTGCGCAGGACCGCGAAACGGTCGCGGCTGGCTGCCGAGGTCCTGGTCGGCGACGACCAAGAAGTGGGTGACCACGAAACCGCTCTCCGGGTCTGGGAAGTCGTCCTGCCTCATCTCGAGCCTCCGTAGCTGTTGTGACCTGCCCGGCCTCCGCCAGGGTGCTTATCGGCCGATGGCGGGATTGCCGGGCCCGGCCAGACGAGCGGGGCCGCGGGCCGGTGCGCGGGCATGCGGCCGCTGGTGGACCGTGAACTGCGCGACCGCGTCCGCCACGAGTCCGTCGAGCTGCCCGGAATCTACTATGCCTGCGGTGACGAGCGCGGCGATGCCGTGCATGGTGGCGAACAGGAGAAGGCCGGTGCGCTCCGGCTCGCCCGGCTGGAGCATGCCGGTTTGCTGGCCTTGCTGGATCAGCTCGAGGATCGCGGAGAAGGCGCGCTCGGACGCGTCGTGCAAGGTGCTGGACTGTTCGCGGTTCTTGCCGGCGAACATCAGCTCCAGCAGCGCAGCGTCTCGTGTCGCGAACCGTACGTAGGCGGTGGCGGTCGCGCGGAAGCGCGCCTCATAGTCGTCGCCGGCGGCATCGAGCGCCGCGCGCAGCTCGTCGCCGAGGCGCGAGAATCCGGATTCGGCGAGGGCGTCGAGAAGCGCCTGCCGGTCGGCGAAGTGGCGGCGTGGCGCGGCGTGGCTGACGCCGGCCTGGCGCGCGAGCTCACGCAGCGACAGCTGCTCGCTGCCCTGCTCGCGGAGCGTGCGCTCGGCCTGGGCCAGCAGCGCGGCGCGGAGGTTGCCATGGTGGTAGGGACGGTCGGCCACGTGTTACAGGGTAGCGCTAGATGTAGACGTTGACATCTTTGTTGGCAACGCCTACATTGTTGCTCATGACTACTTTCAGTGCCGCGGACATCCCCGACTTGACCAGCCGGACAGTAATCGTCACCGGCGCCAACAGCGGCATCGGCCGGGCAGCGGCGCGCTCGCTCGCCGCCGCTGGCGCTCACGTCGTGCTCGCGGTGCGCAGCGCCGGCAAGGGCCGAACGGCCGCGGCGGCCATGCCCGGCGAGACCGAGGTCCGCGAGCTTGACCTTGCGAGCCTTGAGTCCGTGCGCGCGTTCGCCTCCGGCTGGGACCGCGGGATCGACCTGCTGATCAACAATGCGGGCGTGATGGTGCCGCCGCTGACCCGCACGGCCGATGGGTTCGAGCTGCAGTTCGGCACCAACCATCTCGGTCACTTCGCGCTGACGAATCTTCTCCTTGAGCGCGTCACCAGCCGGGTCGTGACGGTGTCCTCTACCGGTCACCGGGTAGGGCGCATCGACTTCGACGATCTCAACTGGCAGCGCAAGCCGTACCGGGCGTGGCGTGCCTACGGCCAGTCGAAACTCGCGAACCTGCTGTTCACCGCCGAGCTTCAGCGGCGGCTGACCGCCGCCGGGTCGAGCGTGCTGGCCACCGCCGCGCATCCCGGCTACGCCGCGACAAACCTCCAGTTCCACAGCGAGCGCCGAGCGCTCGATCTGATCAGCAAGGTCGGGAACCGGCTGTTCGCTCAGGACGAGAACGACGGCGCGCTGCCGACCCTCTACGCCGCCTTTGCCGACATTCCCGGCAACAGCTTCGCGGGGCCGAGCGGGTTCATGGAGCAGCGCGGCGCGCCCAAGCTCGTCGGGCGCTCCGCCGCGGCCCAGGACGCCGATGTTGCACGCCGCCTCTGGGAGATCTCCGAGCAGCTCACCAGCGTGCGCTTCCCGCTCCAGGCCACAGCCGGCGCATAGGCAGGGCGACCGGCGCCCCGCTCGCCGCCCGGCCTCGGTATCTCGACCGCCAGGCACAACTTAGGTGACCCACCTGTGGCCGCGTGTCGCACTGCCCCGCGCTCCCGCTCGAGTCCATGATCGTGGTGGATTGGGGTCGCATAGACCAGTCAATCCACCACGATCATGAAGAGCAGCGGCTAGGAGGCGACGGCTGCCCGGCGGCGGTGGCCGGACAGCGCCGTTGGCGTGACTGGAGTGACAGAAGCGGCTTCCGGGACCGGGCGTGACCGTCTCCCTCTGTCCTGTTTGCCATGGGAACCAAGGACATGCTGGAGTCGTTCCGCGATCTGAACTCCACCGCCACCTTGGCCGTGGGCGTCGTCATCTGGCAGACTCCGGAGGCAGCGCCGCAGACGGCCAGGTCCGGCTAGCCGATGCGGCGGTATCGGCGCACCGCCAGGGGCGCGAAGACCGCGGTGATCGCGATGGCCCAGGCCACGGAGTGCCATGCCGGGGCCGCGACTGGTCCGGCGCCCAGCGCCAGACCGCGGCTGGCATCGGTGAGCGCCGATACCGGGTTGACCTTGACCCATGCTTGCAGCCAGCCGGGCAGGGTGCTGACCCGGACGAAGACGTTGCTGCCGAACGTGAGCGGGAACATGACGACGACCCCGAATCCCTGCAGGCTTTGCGGCGACTTCACGTGCAGGCCGAGGAGCACCCAGATCCAGCCGACCGCGAAGCCGAAGACGAACATCAGCCCGACTGCGGCGAGTGCGAACAGGGGATTGGTAGCGATCCGAAATCCCAGTAGCGATCCGTAGGCGAATACCATCGTGACGGAGACGAGGTAGCGGAAGAAGTCCCCCATGATCGTTCCGGTCAGCCGGGCCGACCGGGAGATAGGCAGGCTGCGGAACCGGTCGAAGATGCCCTCTGCCAGGCCAGCCGTGGTGTTAATACCGAACCGGACCGGCGGCATCTACGCGGAGGGCCTCCGGCTGATTCACCGCATGGACCCGGATCGCCGGCGGGCGAGCGGCAGGACGAACCACAGGCCGGCGAAGAGGCAGACAACGAAGACCGTGATGATCACCGGCAGTGCCCCCTTTTCCATGTAGCCGACGACCAGGAGCACGGCGGCCGCGATGGCCAGACCAACGGCGGCAAGGCCGGCGATCGCCATGATGTTGGCCTCCTTGACCAGGCGCTCCTTCTGATGCTGCCGGAATACGATCCGGTGGTAGGCGACCGGCCCGAGCAGCAGCGCGATGGAAGTCGCGGCCAGGAGGATGCTGGCTATGTATAGCCCGCGCTCCGGATGAGTTAGCTTGACGAACCTGTTGGTGAAGGGAAGGGAGAGCAGGAAGCCGAATAGCACCTGGACGCCAAGGCCCGCTACGCGAAGTTCCTGCAGCAATTCGATCAGGTTCCGGTCGTCCCGCTCCGCCCGGGTTTCACCCGGGCGAAGCCCCGAGTTGGCTTCCCGCTGGCCATCTCCCGACTTCAGCTGCTCATGTGCGTCCCCGGTCACGGGCAGCCTCCACTGATCACGGCACGGCCGCAGGGCTAACCGGTCGCGCCGACCACCTGCCGCTGCGACAGCCGGGAAAGCCCGGGTCAGCCGTCAAACTCGCTCACGCCGTTCAGCAGGGGCCCGGGGGCGTTGCTGACCATGCCAGCCGGAACCAGGACACTCAAGGTCTTCCTGATCATGCCTGCCCCTGCCCCCACTCAGGAACGCGTTCCATCCGCCACCGATGGCTTCCCCGCTGGCCAGGCATCAAACGCCTGCGGAATCCTCTGCGGCACGCTGGGGCCCCGGCGCTAGCCTTACGGCACGGACAGATACCGCCCGGGGAGCCGGGGGCGTGCGGAAGAAACTGACCCGCGTGCTCAAGGCAACACGGCCCCTCAGGGAACCGGCTCCTGGCGTCAGGCTAGCCCGCGGCCTCAGCTGCGACCATAGAGAAAACGACGTCACGGGCGGTGTCGCTGCCTATTTTCACGCCGACACGGCGCCGCGCGCAGCGGCATCAAGGGCTAGCCCGCGAAACCTCCACGTCGCCGGACTCATCTGCCGGGACGCCCGAAGCAGGGTATTCCTTGGCTTCGGGGCCCGCCGTGGCGGATTCCTGCCCAGCCTCGAATGTGCGCGGGTTGTCTGTCTCGTAGGTCATCGAATGGTCCGGCGAGGACCAGACTGGCGGAACCGCGCCAGCGGACCGGGCCGTCGCCGTACCAGTTGTCGCGGTATCAGCACCGGCCGACCGAGCACCGGCCGACCGAGTACCGGCCGGCGGCGTGGCGAAAGCCTCGCGAGCCACGTCCTCCGCCTGACCGAGCAGTTCGCTGAATAGCGCCCGGTAGTGGACCATGGCCTGCCGCAGGTCCTCGGTCGACGCATCGCCTGTCTCGGCGTTCGTGGTGATGTGGCGCGCGGCGCGGTAGTGATCCAGCGCGCTCGCGTACTCAACAGACAGGTCCGCGACGATCTGGTCGTGATCCTCTGTCGGGTAACCGCGCTCCCTCACGACGGCTGCTACGAGAAGCTGCGCCTCCGCGACAGTCTGCTGCGGCTGATCAACGAACCGCTCCTGGACACCTGTCCATTCGGCAGCGTACTTGGCCCGGGCTGTTGCGCGCAGCGGGCGGATGTCGAGGCGCTGGACACGCCGTTGGCGGCCAGCAAGCTCGGCCTCGGCCTTGAGCAGGCTGTGCTTCTCTCCCACGACACGGTCGTACTCCGGGCCGAAGCGCCGCTGAAGGCGACGGCGCCGCGACGACGCCATGGCGGCGATTACCAGCACCACGACGGCGACAGCCACGACGATCACTCCTATGGTTGCGGCTGGCATGGGAACCCACCTCATTCCGTTTGGGTATCAAGCCCGACTGCCCTCAGTCCTTGGTCCCAAAACCAGCTACCCAGCGCCGCAGCTTCGAGCAGCTACCAGTTGGAGCGGCCCCACGCGATCAGATTCGTGAGCCATACACGCTGGCGAATATTCATTTCGCTGGAGGCAGGGAACTGGTACTCGGTCTCCTCACCGCTGACGGCGATGATCCGCGGATCGCTGTTCCACCACCCGAACATCGGCCCGCCGGTTTTGCCCGGCCCGACATCGGCGGTATTGCTCTCCAGTTCCTCGCCACCGTTGGAGTCGCCGTCCTCGTCGTGGTAGTCGATGCCGCTCTGCCATGATGGCCGCTCGCCGCCAGCCATTCGAGGCCAGCCAAGGTAACGGTCACTGGCCTCGCCGGCGGACCGGCACACGGGCAGCCCGGCGCGGTCCGCGCTGGTCAGCTTCTGCCCGGCCACGTAGTAGCGCCCGTCCTCGCCGCGGAACTCGCTGGATGCCGGGTTAAGCGCGATCGCCACGCCCTCTGGCCCGGCCGTGTATCCGGCCGCTCCGATCGCTGTGACCAGCAGCGCGAGGACATCTTCCGGCTCGGCTAGCTGCGGGGCGAACCCACCCTCATCGCCGAGCGAGGTGACCTGCCCGCGAGCGGTACGCCGAGATCACCGCGCGGTTCCCGGTGTGGCTGATCGAGGACGGCCTGGCCGAGGACGACTGGGACGGCTGGGCCGCGCTGACCGAGCGGCTCGGGGAGCGGGTCCAGCTGGTTGGCGACGACATCTTCGTCACCAACCCCGCGATCATCGCCGACGCCATGGGCCGCGGGGTCGCGAACGCGGCGCTGATCAAGGTCAACCAGCTCGGCACGGTGACCCGAGACTCTCAAGCGATGGCGACGTGCCGCCGCGGCGGATACGGGCAGTTCGTGTCGCACCGTTCGGGCGAGACGACCGACAACTTCATCGCCGACCTGGCGGTCGGCTCCGGCTGTGGCGAACTGAAAGCAGGCGCGCCGGCGCGCGGCGAGCGGGTTGCCAAGTGCAACCGCCTGCTCGAGATCGCCGCGGCACGCCCGGAGATGCCCTACGGCCTGCGCATGCCTTGAACGGTGTCGTCGAGGACGGCGGCGGCCGCGGTGGAGGACAGACTCGGCATCATCGCGCCAAAAGGCCCCAGCCCGCCATTCCCAGAGGGCCTAGCTGATCGAGTCGCCGGACCTGATGCGGCGGGAGTCGTCGGATTCCGCGACCTGGCCTGCCTCAGAGCTCTACGGTACTGTGGATGTCATGACAGCGGTGTACGAGGACGTGCCGTTCAGCGAGTTGCTGCACCACCCTGCGGCGACCGCTGAACGGCTGGATGCTGTCAGAGCGCTGCGGCTGCGGCGGCGTGATGCTGGTGATCTCGCGCTGATGCGGATCGAGCAGCTTGAGCGCGATGAGAGCGTGGTGGAGTTCACCACGCGGCTGCTGGCGGGCCTGGTCAGGTCCGAGAACGTGGGGGTGATCCGCAGGCTGCTGCCCGACGCCGTGCCCTGGGTAACCTTCCTGCCCGAGGCGGACTTTGACGCGTTTGTGACCGAGTTGGTGGCCGTCGCCCGGGGGGCGGCAGCGCTGGGGAACCTGGCTCCAGTGGCAGTGCTGCTCACTCAGTGGCGGCACTCAGCACAGGTGTATGCCGACCCGGTGCTGCTGGAGATCCTGACCAGAGAGCCTGAGGGGGACCTGGGTCCTGTCCCAGCTTCGCCAGGCAGGGAATGAGCCCGCGCCGCGGCGGGCGCGCGGCCCCTCCGCCGATGGGTGGGGAGTATGACCTGCGGTTCGCCAGCAGCCAGGCAGCCGAAGGACGGGAGCAGCTGGCCCGGCAGGCGGGCGGGAATCTGCGGCGCGCTTTCGATGCCATCCGGGCTGACCCGCGATCAAGATCCTCTCCGGAGCGACACCACCGACTGAAGGGCAGCCTGGGCATGGCGACGTGGAAGGGCGAGCCGCTGGAGCGATGGCAGTACGAGGTGACCGGGGGCGGGCGTATCTGGTACGTGGTCGATGACGCGCGGCGGACCGCGTGGATTACCTACGCGGGCACCGGGCATCCCAAGGCCACGGACTGACGCACCTGCAGCCAAGCTGCAGGCCCTACCTGCGGGGCTGCCGGCTGGCCGGCCGACTTGGCCTGCGTCCGGCCTGGGAAACTGTGGACATGGCGGAGCATGCCGACAGGAAGCTCGTGTTGCTGCGGCACGCTAAGTCGGCTTGGAACGATGTGCCGGACCATGAGCGGCCGCTCGCGCAGCGCGGCCGCCGGGACGCGCCTGCAATGGGGCGCTGGCTGCGCGCTGCCAACCATGTGCCCGACCAGGTCCTGTGCTCCTCGGCCCGCCGCGCCCGCGAGACCTGGCAACTCTCCAAGGCGGGGCTCGGGTCCGAACCGCCAGTCCACTTCGACAACCGCGTGTACCAGGCCTCGGCGGCACAACTCCTGGAACTGCTCAGCGAGGCGACCTGGCCCGCAAAGGCGCTCCTGATCGTTGGCCATGATCCAGGAATCCCGGAGCTGGCGGTCATGCTGGCCGAAACGGCTCGAGCGGCCGGCGGCGATGCCCAGCGCCCCGAGCAGCTCGTGGCTGCCGGGGTTCCTCGGCAGCGGCCCGCCAGGCACGACGACGATCGGCAGGTCCCGGACAGGGACATCCAGCTCCCTGAGCATCGCCTCAGCTTCAGGTGATCCCTCCAGCTCCAGCCACGTCGATGGCAGCCGGTTGCGCCAGGACCTCCAGCAGCCGCCGGGTGTCCGCGTCAAACCGGGATCCGAATAGCGTCAGGCCAGAGCCCTGGCCGGTCAGGATCGAGTGCCTCAGCAGGAAACGTCGCAGGATCAGCTCGCTGAGACCGAGCTCCTGCGCCATGACCACCCGCACCTGCTGCACGGGAACGCGCAGCACCCGACGGGCGCGCTCGCAACCGCGCTCAGGTAAGCCCGCTGGCCCGTAAGCAGGCCAATCTCGCCCAGGAACTGCGACGGGCCATATGTCGCGATAACCGTCTCGCCCGGCTGACCGCGGTGCTCGACGATCCGCGCCTCACCTGCCAGCACGACGATCAGGTCATAGGTCTCGTCCCGTCGGCGAACAGCACGTCTCCCTGGGCCATATCGTGCTCACTGCCGTACTTGCGCAGCACCTCAAGCTGCGCCGGGTCCAGGACAGGGCTGCGCCCGGCCTGAGCGAGCTTGCTCATGAAGATGCTCCCTGTTCCCTGCTCGGAGACTGCTCAGGTGGTCGCGTAGCCACCGCCCCACCAGGTCATGACGAGCGACGCGTACTCGTCAGCTGCGTCCTCCCAGGTGAAGTGCCCTGCGTCGATGATGTCGAGCTTGCTGTTCGGCAGCCGCTCGTGGAGGTACTCGGCGTTTACAGGCGGCACCGCCCGGTCTCGCCGGCCGGCGATGATCTGCACAGGCGTCTGTATCTCCGGCAGCAGGTCGCGCAGGGCGGGGAGCTCAGTCGGGTAGGTGCGCACGTAGCTCATCGACTCGACGAAGCGGTCGCCCTCGTAGGACGAGAGGTAGTCCTCGCGGATGGTTTCCGGAAGCTCGTACCGCTCGATGCCGGATAGTGCGCTGGCGACGATCCGCCGCGGATCAGCGCTGCGGAAACTGTTGAGGTCAGGGGATTCGACCCAGGATCTCAGCAGCGAGCCCAGCTGGAGCGGAACCGCCGTGCCGCCGCTTCCGACGACTAGGCTGCGGAGCCGGCCAGGATGCGAGGCCGCGACAAACAGGGCGGCGCCGGTGCCGATGTCGGGGCCGATGACATGCGGGTTCTCGAGCCCGAACGCGTCGGCGGCGCAGATGACGAATTCGCCCATCGCTCGCGGGGACAGCAGTTCATCGCGGCGCTGGGAATGACCGAACCCGGGCAGGTCGATCGCCAGCAGATGCGCGTGCTCGGCGAGCCGGGTCCACATCGGCTCGAAGGCGAGCAGGCTCTCCGGCCACGGGCTGAGCAACAGGGCATGATCGTCCCGGTCCTCGCTCTCAGCGAAGCGCACCGACAGCCCGTCGATGACCCGGAACTGCATCTCGATGGGGGTGTTCAGCCAGGTCGTCACGATGCCGCTCCTTACTGCTTGCGGTCATGCTCGCTCCGCGAGTGCGTCCCTGGCGATTGTCATATCGAGTGCGCCACGCTCGTATCCGCCAGTGCACAGTGCCAGTGGCCAGTCGTGGCTCCGCCGACCGCCGGGGCTTCGCTGACCGGCCGGGCTAGCGCTGCTCCCCCGTGTCCGGGTCGCCGGGCAGGATGCGGTCGAGCTGGCTGCGCGAGCTGATTCCGAGCTTGGCGAAGACCTTGCTCAGGTGGTACTGGACCGTGCGCGCGCTGATGAACAGCCGGGCGCCGATCTCCGGGTTCGACAGGCCGTCGCGGGCCAGCCGCGCGACCTGAGCCTCCTGGGCAGTCAGCTGACCGCTGCTCTCTATTGTGCGCTTGCGGGCCGTCTCGCCTGTGGCCAGCAGCTCGCGCCTGGCCCGCTCGGCGAACGCCTTCATGCCCATCGTGTCGAGCATGTCGTGGGCGGTGCGCAGCTGCTCGCGCGCGTCAGCGCGGCGGCGCTGACGGCGTAGCCACTCGCCGTAGAGCAGGTGAGCGCGGGCAAGCTCAGCGCGGACGCGAGTACGGCTGAGGCGGTCGATCGACTCGCGGTACAGGCTGTCGGCGGCCTCGCCCTCGCTGAGCAGGGCACGGACGCGGGCTTCGATGCCCAGCACCCACTCGGTGGGTGTCACTCGCGTCCGTTCGGACAGCCATTCCAGCGCGGCCCTGAGGCTCGCGACGTCACCGGTCCTGGACGCCGCCTCGGCCAGCTCGGGCACGACAAACGGCCCGAACCCCACCTGATCGCTCACGAACGCGCGCAAGGCGGCGTCGCGCGCGGCGTCGTGCCGGCCGAGGCCGTTGTGGAGCACCGAGCCCGCGTAGCTCGCGAGGAGCGCAAACCGGCCCAGACCGCCTGCCGTCGCCTCGCGTCCGGTCGCCTCGATCAGCTCAGACGCTGGCGCCTCCTGTCCCCGCCAGGCCGCGAGCATCATCTCGTTGTACGCGACCGGCGGGTTCCCCGTCGCCTCCGCGACCAGGCGATCTTCTTCGAGCAGCTGCGCCGCCATGGTCAGCTCGCCGGCGAGAAGGTGGGTCCAGGACAGGAGGTTGAGCGCGACCTGCAACTGCACGAGCGCGCCGGTGTCGCGGGCGAACTGAACCTGGCGAGCGGCCAGGGCATGCCAGGATCCGGCGTCCCACAGTTCCAGGGCGACGGTGATGCCGGCTCTTCCACCGGCGACCCAGAGCCGGCGGTCGACATCGTCGTTCGCGACGTCCAGAGCCAGAACCAGCTCGACTGTCCGGGCCAGCGCCGGCGCGGCCGCCGCATATCCCTCCGTCAGCCGCAGCGCGAGCCCGTCGAGCAGGACATCTACCACCCGCGGCGGGTCGGGCCCGGGGGGCGCCGCACGCGCGGCCTCGGCCGCCCGCCGCACACCGCCAGGGCGGCCCAGATCGCCGACCCACATCGCCGCGCCGAGCGCCTCCAAGTGCGAATCACGCGCGGACCCGGCGTTGAGCGGCTCGAGGCGCCTGGCGGCGCTGAGCAGCAGCCCAACGGCGTCCTCGGCGCGTCGCTGGTCAAACGCGATCTGTCCGCGCAGGTGCTCCACGTCGGCGGTCCGCAGCGCGTCAGGCGGCCCGGCCTCGACCGCGATCAGCAGTCCCAGCGCCGCATCCAGCGCGCCGGCGTTGGTCTTCGCCCTGGCCGCCGCGAGCAGGCGCTGCGCCCGGCGGCCGGTTTCGGGCGTCAGCATCGCCGCGCGCTCCAGGAACGCGGCCGCCGCAGCCATCCCGCCGCGCGCCTGCGCCCGGCCGGCCGAGCGCTCCAGCTCCGCCGCGACCCGCTCGTCGGGCCCCGGCGCGGCCTGCGCCCGGTGCCAGGCACGGCGGTCAGGATCGGCCAGCGGATCGGTGACTTCCGCCAGCGCGCGGTGCACGTCCTGCCTCTCCTGACGCGACGCCGACCGGTAGGCCGCCGAGCGCACCAGCGGATGACGAAACCGCACCCAGGCGCCGAGTTCGAGCAGCCCGGCCTCGGCCGCCGGCGTCGCCGCCTGAACCGGGATCCCGAGCTGCCCGGCTGCCCGCCACAGCAGGCCCGGGTCGCCGGTGGGATCGGCGGCCGCGACCAGCAGCAGCCGCCGGGTCTCGGCCGGAAGAGCATCGGCCCGCCGCCGGAACCTCTCCTCGACGCGCCCGGCGAGTGACGTCGCGCCGGGGAGCCCGAACCCGCCAGCCAGCTCTTCGGGCGACAGGCCCCGGGGCAGTTCCAGCAGCGCCAGCGGGTTGCCGCGGGTCTCGGCGACCATCTGGTCGCGGACCCGCGGGTCAAGTGGCCCGGTGAGCACCGAGTCCAGCAGCGCCCGGGCATCGGCCTCCCGCAAGCCCTCGACCACCAGTTCCGGCAGTCCCGACAGCCCGTCGACGGGAACCCGGGCCGCGAGGACCATACCTACCGACTCCGCTTCCAGGCGGCGCGCCACGAACGCCAGCGTCTGCGCCGATGCGCGATCCAGCCACTGCTCGTCATCCACCAGGCAGACCAGCGGCTGTTCCTCGGCCACGTCGGACAGCAGGCTCAGCACCGCCAGGCCGACGAGAAAGCGGTCTGGCGGCGGCCCGGCACTGACGCCGAACGCGGTCCGCAGCGCCTCACGCTGCGGGACCGGGAGACGCTCGACGACATCCAGCATTGGCGCGCACAACTGGTGCAGCGCGGCGAACGCGAGCTCCATCTCCGACTGGATACCCGCGGCACGTGCGACACGGCATCCCGACGCTCTGGCCGCCACGTAGTCCAGCAGGGCCGTCTTGCCCAGGCCCGGCTCGCCGACCATTACCAGCCCACGACTCTCACCTGCGCGAACAGCATCAATCAGCCGGTCAAGCACGTCGCATTCGCTGCGCCGGCCCGTCAGCCTCGTGGTGCGTCCTGAGACGGGGGAATGTGTCGCCATCTGACCAGCGTCGATGCTACCCGCCCGCCGAACTGGCCTCGGCGACTGGCCACTGGCGGATGCGAGCATGCCGCAGCCAGTTTCAACCTGTTGCTGTGAGCACGATCCACGCAGCTGACCGGTTCACCGCCTGCCCGACGACCGGGCGCTCGCCGCGACCATCGTCGCGCTCGAAGAACACGGGTTCAGCGTCGAGGTCGCCGATGATCTCGAGGCCGCGCGCAAGGCTGTCCTGGCCCGCATCCCCGCGGGCTCGTCGGTGATGACCAACACGTCGGTGACCCTGGACCGGACCGGCATCGCCGACGCCATCAACGACGGCGGGCCGTACGAGTCGGCGCGCAACGCCATGTTCGCGTTCGACGTCGCCACCCAGGCGCAGGAAATGAAGGCCATCGGCGGCCAGCCCGACTACGCCCTCGGCAGCGTCCACGCGGTCACCCGCGACGGAACCGAGGCGCACGAGCGGATCTACCGCTATAGCCTGCCGCTCGAGGACGCCCGCGCCCGCCTACGGCCAGCACAGCTCCGTCGGCAAGATCCTCGAGATCCACCAGGAACTGCCCGGCCGCATCCACGTTGTCCTCATCCGCAAGCGGGCGGCTCCTGATGGCGCTGCAGCCGCTGGACGAGCAGGTTGATCATGTCCGGGGCCCGCCGTCCGGCCACCTGATCGTCATGTACGGCGACTATGAGTGCCCGTACACGCGGCAGGCGTTCCGGCAGATCGAGCGCGTCGAAGCAGCACCCGGCCGGGATGTGCGGTTCGCGTTCCGGCACTTTCCGCTGACCGAGATTCACCCGCATGCCCTGGCGGTGGCGGCTGCGGCCGAGGCCGCCGCCCTCCAGGGCCGGTTCTGGGACATGCACGGGCTGCTGTTTCACCGGCAGAAGGCGCTCGAGGACAGCGACCTGCGGCGGTATGCCGCCGAGCTGGAGCTCGACGTCATGCTGTTCGACCGAGACCGGGCCGACGCCAGCACCCTGACGCGCATCCAGCGGGACGTGGCGAGCGGCATCGCGTCGGGTGAGGTGCTGGGCACCCCCACCTTGTTCATTGACGGCGTCGTGCACCGCGGCGGCTACGACGCGGTGACCTTGATGGAGGCGCTTGCCGGATGAGCGCAATCCGCTGAGCCTGAACAGGGCGAGGCGGCGAGGGTGCGGGCCGGGCCGTAAACTTGACCGAGTACTTGGGTGCCGTTGTGGTGGTCCCGTAAGAATCTGGGGAATCGATGAGATTGCTGGTCCTCCCACGGCATCGTGGCTAAGGTGCAACCGTCGGGGCTGCCGCGCAGCCGAGCGGGAGCTTGGAGGCATGAGATGGCTGATCGCGGCCATAAGGGACGCAGATGCGGTTATTGCCACCCAGGGCCATGCCCAGCCCGGTGACCGTACTGGTAGGCCGCCGCGAGACGTTCAATGCGGCGCACCAGCTGCGTAATCCCTGCCTAGCAGATGACGAGAACCGGCGGCTGTTCGGGAAATGCGTCAATTTGCATGGCCACAACTACGCACTAGATGTCGTGGTAGCCGGAACGATCGATGACGCCAGCGGCTATGTCCTGGACTTGAAGCGCCTTTCGGACGTCATGTGCCAGCAGATCATCGAGCACGTAGACCACCGCAATCTGAACACCGACGTTCCGTGGCTGGAAGGACTTATCCCGACGGCGGAAAACCTCGCGGTGGCCTTCTGGGAAAGGCTCAAGCGCGAGCTCCCTGAAGGGTCGCTGCGGTCAGTCCGAGTCTGGGAGACCGACAAGAACTGGGCCGAGGTAGGTGATCATTTCTGAGGACCCGGCCCGCCTGGGCCGTGCGTTGCGCAGCCGCTACACAGCTGCGGACCTGCGGGTACTCACTCCCGACGAGGTGCGGCGCTTCGCGCCTGACGGGCACTGCGATCCGCAGGCCGACGCGACGTTGGCGTGGGAACTGCTTTACCGGCTCGAGCCCGAGCTCTACGAGCGGATGGCCAGCGCCGAGCGGCTCCATCCGGGGATAATTGACTGGCTGCCGCGAAGCGCGGACCGGATTGTCGAGGTCGGTGCCGGCTCAGGGCGCCTGACGATGGAACTGATCAACCGGGGGCAGGAGCTGGTTGCCATTGAGCCCGCAGCCGGCCTTCGCACGATACTTGAGCGGAAGCTCGCGGAAGCCGATCATGGCTGCCGCGCCCGCGTCACCCAGGGGTTCTTCGACGACCTGCCCGTCGCGAGCGAGTCCGCCGACCTGGTCGTCGCGTGCTCGGTCCTCACCCCCGCCCCCGGCCATGGCGGCGACGTCGGCCTGGCCGAGATGGAGCGGGTTTGCCGGCCCGGTGGCTGTGTCGCCATTATCTGGCCGAACAACATCGGCTGGCTGGCTGCCCGCGGTTACCGGTACGAAAGCTTCGCCGGACCGATGTCCGTGGAGTTCGCGAGTCACCGCGAGGCGGTTGAGCTGGCTGAGGTCTTCTATCCGCACGCGGTCGCGGAGGTCCGCCGCCGCGGTAGCCGACAGGTCCCTTACGAGGTGCTGGGGATCAATCCGCCGCGAGACCTCGCCTTCAAGGTGATCTCACGGTGAAGGTCGCGATCGTGGCGCCGCTCGTATCAGCCATCCGCGAGCCGCAGGGCGGCGGCTCGCAGGCCTTCGTGTCCGACCTTGCACGCGGCCTGATCAGCAGGGGCCACGAGGTCCACGTGTATGCGGCCACAGGATCGGAGATACCGGGAGTCACGGTCATCGACACCGGGGTCGATCCGAGATCTCTGGCGGCGACCCTGTACCGAGCAGCCGGCCCATCGGGGGGTGACCCGGCCCTGGCCGCGTCTGCCTTTGCCCGCGCTTACTCCGCAGTGCGGCAGACCCGGTACGACGTTATCCACAATCACGCCTTCGACGCTCCGGCGATTAGCCTCGCGACAGGACTGAGCGCGCCTGTTGTGCACACGCTCCACCTGCCGCCCGATGCGGCGGTCGCGGCGGCGCTTGGCAGTGCAGCGCGGGGCAGTAAGCCGCCGGCCGTGGCGTGCGTGTCCGCGTTCCAGGCGGGCACCTGGCGCGAGGTCGCCCGAGTCGACGCGATCCTCCCGCCATACGTGCCGACGCGTTGCGTCCCGTGGTCGGATGCGGCCGGGTCCGGCGCTGTCTTCGGCGGCAGGCTGAGTCCCGAGAAGGGAGCCGCCGAGGCGATCGACATCGCCGAGGCGGCCGGAACCCGGATCGACGTCTACGGCGACGTCTACGACGCGCAGTACGCGCGAGAACACATCGACACCCGACGTGACACGCCAGGTGTGGCGGTGCATCGAGGAATTCCACGAACGGCCATGTGGGCGGCAATGGCCCGTGCGGCTGTCGTTATCTGCCCGGCAAAATGGGACGAGCCCTTCGGCATGGCCGCCGCTGACGCCCACGCGTGCGGGACTCCAGTCGTCGCGTTCAGGCGCGGTGGGCTCGGCGAGATAATCGTGGATGGCGTGACCGGCTTCCTGGTCGCGCCGGATGACATCCAGGCTGCCGCGGATGGCGTCCGGAGGGCGAACCAGATCTCGCGCGCGGCATGCCGCGGGCATGCCGAAATGCATCTGGACCTGGAACGGAGCCTGGATGCTCATGAGCATCTTTACCGGCGAGTCGTCCACGGGGGTGCCGGAGCCGCAGTCCATGAGTGACCCAGGGCACTGGCTCGCGGGACGGGTCGCGATGGTCACGGGCGCCAGCCGCGGAATCGGGGCTGCCACCGCCGAGGCCCTTGCCGGCGCCGGAGCGCACGTCGTACTTGCTGCCCGTGACCGCCGCGCTCTCGCCGGCGTCGCCAGCGGCATCCAGGCCAACGGCGGCGAAGCCACGCCGATACCCACAGATGTCAGCAAGGCCGAAGAGGTCGAGCGGCTGTTCGCCGCCGCCGCGCAGACCGGCCGTCTCGCCGCCTTGGTCTGCGCGGCCGGCGTGCTGACGTCCGCGCCGTTCGGCGAGACGACGCTGGACATCTGGGACGAGACGCTGGCGGTCAACCTGACCGGCTCGTTCCTGTGCTGCCGCGCGGCATTCACCGCCATGCGCACCGCAGGCGAGGGACGGGTCGTCAACATCGCCTCGTTGTCGGGTATCTACGCCACCGAGAAGTTCCCTGGGCTGGCCGCCTACAACGTCTCCAAGTACGGGGTCATCGGCCTGACCGAGGCGATCGCCGTGGAAGGAAGGGCGCACGGCATCAGCGCCATCTGCCTCAGTCCTGGAGCGGTCGACACGCAGATGCTGCGCCAGGCCAACCCCGAGCTGCGTCCGGGCCTGACGCCCGGAGATGTCGCTGAGCTGATCGTCGCGCTGCTGGATAGCCCGCTGGCTCCGGCCAGCGGGGCGAATATCCCCCTTTTCTCAAATGCCTAGGGCTCCTCTGTCCCGGAAACTTTGACACTTGTCCTGAGTTTTAAGCGGACGTAACGTTGTAACAGCCCGCTCCACATTTTGCAGGCAGAGCCCTGACCAGCCACTTTGGGTGGCACAACCGATGCGAGGACCGGTCGGA
>WNGM01000006.1_pt1 | contig 139057 bp, 129 predicted proteins | sample 5400571 | NCBI WGS metagenome assembly WNGM01 (sample SAMN13153378, study PRJNA577476) | soil metagenome | isolation source: 100 cm soil or saprolite under Garry oak tree replicate 2 | place: USA:California | collected 2016-06-15
CCGGGTATTCGGACCCGACCGCGCCGCCCTGCTCCGTGACCAGTTGCCAGCCAGCGCCGCCGAAGACGCCACCCGCCGCCAGAAAGAAGCCGCCCGGCTGCGCACCCGGCTGAAGAAGATCGACACCACCGAAAACGCCCACGTCCGCGAAGTCCAGGCCCTCGCCGAACTCGACCCCACCTCACCCGCCGTCAAGGCCATGCGCGAACGGCACCTGCGCGCCTTCACCGGCCTAGAAACAGAACGCGACCAAATCCACGGCAAGCTCGCCGCCCTGGCCCGCCAGGCCGACGACCACGGCGGCGACCCCGGGCTACTCGACGCCCTTCCCCTGCTCGGAGACGCCCTGCCCCGGCCGCCTCCGACCCCGGGCTACTCGACGCCCTTCCCCTGCTCGGAGACGCCCTGCCCCGGCCGCCCGACCGGATCAAGCAACAACTGTTCGAAGCATTCGACCTGGCCATGCTCTACCACAAGACCGACAACCAGGTCACCTGCCGGGCCACCATCACCCCCAACACCCCCGCCGCCCTGGCCGCCATCATCACCGCCGCCGGCATCACCGACCTGGCCGCCTACCTGAACGGGCACGCCCCCACGGGGGATTTGTCACGCCACCCTGGAGCAGCCAAAACACCATGATCACGGCGGCCGGAGCCAAGCTAGTCCAGGGCGAGCGCCGACGCCGCGGCCAGGATCCGGGCCGCCTGGCCGGCATCGCCGGTGATGTGCAGGTCCAGGTCGGCGGGGGTGGCCCGGTTGGCGACCAGCCGGCAGAAACCGACCGCCCCGGTCACGATGCCGACCGGGGCCGGTGCCGCCTGGTCACCGTCGCCGACCACGACATCCCAGGTGCCACCGCCCGGCCCGGTGAGCACCAGGTGCACGCGCATCGTTCCGCGCATGCCGGCCCGGGCCGCGGCGTGCGGCAGCAGCCGCGCCGCCAGTTCGGTCATCAGCCGCAGCGTCGAGGCATCGGGCACCGCGGGCGGCAGCCCGGCGGCGCGGCGGATGTCGTTGTCGTGGGTCCACAGCTCGAACGCCCGGACGACCAGCAGCGCGCTCACGGGCAGCCGCATCCCGTGCAGCGCCACCTCGGCGTCGAGCCCCGGCAGGCCGCGGACCAGCGCGAGGGTGCGGTCGGCGGCCCGGCGCCACGCGGCCCGGGTCTGCTCCGGCGCCATGCCGGCCTGGCGGGCGGCCCACGGCTCGGTGGAGCCGACATGGTCGGCATCGGCGACGGCCGGATCGCCGGACAGGCCGCGGCGCGTGTCCCTCTCGACGCCGGTCAGATGGCCGATCAGGTGCTGGACATCCAGGCCGCGCAGCACGGGAATCCGCCAGGCCGCGTCGTCCAGCGCGCAGAGCATCCCGTACAGCGCGTCGGCCGCCCGGCTGTACGCCTCCACCGGGGAGATCTCCGGAACGTCGGGAACCGCGCGCCCGGCCGCCCGCGCCCGCCAGGAAGCCTCGAGCACCCGGTCCCGCAGGCCCCCGGGCAGCACGGCAGGTTCCCGCTCGGTGGCCGTCATGACAACTCCAGCATCTGCCGGTCCAGCATTGTTTCCAGCTTGGCCAGGGCCAGCCGCAACCGCGACTTGGCGGTGCCCTCCGGTATGCCGGCCGCGAGCGCGACCTCGCGATAGCTGAGCCCCTCGAAGTAGGCGAGTTCCACCACCCGGCGCTGGCTGTCGGGGAGCGTCCGCACCGCGGCCCGGATAGTGCCGGCCATGTCGGCGGCCAGCACGTCGTCGCCGGGCGACCGGGGCTGCTGCCCGGGGGCCAGCCGGTGATGCCGTTCCTGCCGGGCGATCCGGCGCAGTTCGCTGCGCACCAGGTCCACGGCGCGATGCCGGGCCAGCACGATCAGGTACGTGCACAGCGGGCCGACCGCCGGATCGTACCGGTCGGGATGACTCCACAGATCGACGAACACGTCCTGGACGACGTCCTGCGCGCTCGCGCCGACCCCCATCACGCGCATGGCCGCCCCGTACACCGCCCGCCCGAACCGGTCAAAGGCCTCGGCCAGCGCGAGGTCGTCCCCTGCCGTCAGGCGCGACGCCAACAATGCGTCGGTCCCCCCCACACCGGGGACGCTAGCGCAGCCGGCCGCCGCCGGCAACGTTCCGGTACAGTCGCCAACTTCGGCCTGGCTGGCCTCGTCCACGTGATAAAGCGTCGCCGGCACCATGCCTCCCGCGCCCGGCCTGCCGTCACCGTGGTTACGTCACCGCGGGGCACGGCGGATCAGTCCGGACCCGAGCGGGGCCAGATGCGTGACCCAGCCCGAGTCGCACAGCAGCGGCGGGCCGGCGCCCGCCGTCGCGTACGCCACGCGCCCGGCGGGCGTGGCGCAGTACCGCACCGTCGGCCTCACCGGCTGGCCCGGCGCATCCGGTAGGCGGCCACGTTGGTGCGGTTGGCGCAGGCGACGCCGCAGAATCGCCGCGACCGGTTCTTGGACAGGTCCACGTGCACATCGTCGCAGTGGTCCGCGGCGCAGACCCGGAGCCGGTCAAGCTGCCCGGTGCGGATCACGTCGGTGAAGGCCATCGCCGCCTCGACGGCCATCCGGTCGGCCAGCGGCGCGTCGGGCGGCGTGGCGTGCAGGTGGTAGTCCCACTGGTCGTGCTTGACCAGTTGCGGCAGCGCGCTCGCCTCGCGCAGCAGGGTATTGACGAGCCCGGCGGCGGCGTCGGCGTCCATGCCCCACAGCCGCTCGAGCCGGGGGCGCAGCCGCCGGACCGCGTCAAGCTCGGCCTGGTCGTGCGCGCGCGCCCCGGTCCACCCCCAGTCCGCGACGAACCGGTCCAGCGCGGCCGGGTCCGGGAGCAGTTCCTTGCCACCGCGGCCGGTGTTCACGAGGGCGGCGGCGGAGGCCAGCGCCACCTCGGTGTCATGGGCGAAAATCACCTTGCCCCCTTTCACCGGCCCCCAGTAGTGTCACTAGCGTAACCCAGTTTTACCACTTACAGGAGCGGCGGTGACCGTGATCGGGACTCGGGCCGGCAAGGTTACTCCAGGCACCGCGGGACTGATCCTCGGGGTGCTGTCGGCGGCCACCTTCGGCACGTCAGGGACGTTCGCCACGGCCCTGATCGGGTCGGGCTGGAGCCCGGGCGCGGCCGTGCTCGCCCGGGTGGCCGTCGCGGCGCTGATCCTCGCCGTGCCCGCCCTGCTGCGGCTGCGCGGCCAGTGGGTCATGCTGCGCCGCGGCGCGGGCCGGGTGACCGCCTATGGCCTGCTCGCGGTCGCCGCGCCGCAGTTGTGCTACTTCGAGGCCGTCGCCCGGATACCCGTGGGCGTCGCCGTGCTGCTCGAGTACCTCGGCGTGGTGCTGGTGGTGGGCTGGCTCTGGCTGCGGCACGGCCAGCGGCCGCGGCGGCTGACCATCACCGGCGGAGCGGTGGCGATCGCCGGGCTGGCGATGGTGCTCAACCTGGCCGGTTCGGCGGGGATCAACCTGGCCGGGGTGATCTGGGCGCTGCTGGGCGCCGTCGGCCTCGCGACGTTCTTCCTGCTCTCCGCCGGTGGCGGCGAGGAGCCACTGCCGCCGCTGGTCATGACGTGGGCCAGCATGTGCGTCGGCGCGGCCGCACTGGCCGCGGTGGCCGGGACCGGGGCGCTGCCGATGAACGCGGGCACCGGTGACGTCCGGGTCCTCGGCCACCAGGTGAGCTGGCTCGTGCCGGTGCTGGGGCTGTCCCTGGTGGCCGCCGTGATCTCGTATGTCACCGGCATCGGCGCCGCCCGCAGGCTCGGGGCCAGGCTCGCCTCGTTCGTGTCCATGTCCGAGGTGCTGTTCGCGATCGCGTTCGCCTGGCTGCTGCTCGGCCAGCTGCCCACCCCGGCGCAGTTCGCCGGCGGCGCGCTCATCCTGGCCGGGGTGACCATGGTCCGCTTCGACGAGCTCCGGCCGGCGTCCCGCCGGCCGGCGCGGGCCACGGCGCACCAGCCCGGGCTGGCCCAGTCGCAGGCCACCGGCCGCTGAGGCGTTACGGGCTCAGCCGGACGCCTGGGCGAGCTCGAGCAGCGCGTGCAGGTCCCTGGCGGCCTGCACCGCCGACGCTCCGGTGACCAGGACGATCAGCACCGCGGCGGCCATCAGCAGGGCCCGCGAGCGCGGCGGCGGGCCGAGCAGGGCGGCGACCCGGCGGGGCACCGGCCCGGCCCAGGCCACCGAGACCCGGCGCGAGCCTGCGCGGACCATGCCCAGGGTGGCCGCTGGCAGCCGCCCGGGAGTGGCAAGCATGGCCACCCGGCCGATGGTGGCCGCCACCAGGCGGCGGTCCCCAGTGACCCGGGCGGCGTGCTCGTCGGCCCAGCGCTCCACCGTGTAGTCCACCGCGCGGGCGAGCGGTAGCAGCACCGGATTGGCCGCGGCGGCCAGGTGCGCCACGGTGGTGAACAGGTGATGCCTGCCCGCGAGGTGGGCGCGCTCGTGCGCGAGCAGCGCCGCGCGGCCTGGCTCGTCCAGTTCCTCCAGCAGGCGGCCGGAGACCACGATCTTGCCGGGCCAGCCGGGCAGCGTGTACGCCTCGATCGCGGTGCCGCGGATGACCACCACGGTGCCGTCGTCGTGCAGGCGCGCGGCACGGCGGTAGGACTCGGCCAGCGCGCGGGCACGGTACCGGAACGTCACCGCGACGGCCACCGCGGCCATGGTCAGCACCACGACCGCCACCGCGCCGATGACCGCGGGGGTGGGATCGGCGCGGTGCACCACGCCCGGCGAGTAGTGCCCCAGCGTGGCGAGCGCCGGTGCCCGGGCGGCGGCGGAGGCGGCGAGCAGCGCCAGCGCCACCGTGCTGCACCCGGCCAGCGCCACCGTGGCCGCGGTGAGCAGCCAGGTGGCCTCGCGGGGTTCCAGCCGGGCGGCGAGCGGCCGGGACACGATCGCCGCGAGCGCGGGGATCAGCAGCGGCAGGTACACCAGCAGCCGCACCGCTACCCCCGGTCCTGCCGGGCGCCCTCGCCGCTTGCCAGCAGCCGGCGCAGCAGGCGCGCGTCCCGGCCGGACAGGCCGGAGACGAACCTGGTCAGCACCGCTTGGTGGTCCGCGCCGCCGTCCAGCGCCCGGCTCATCTGGCCGGCGGCCAGGCCGGCCGGGTCCACCGGCCGGTACGCGAACCCGCGCCCGGAGCGCTCCCTGGCGAGCAGGCCCTTGGCATGCAGCCGGGACACGATGGTGACCACGGTGCTGTAGGACAATTCGCCCCGCTGCGGTACGGTAAGGCGCTCGCGGACCTGGCCGGGACTCAGCGGCACACCGGCCGACCGCAGCACGGCGAGCACCTCGGCCTCCAGCGCCCCGGCGGGGCGCCGCGGCTCCTGGCCCGGCCCCGCGGCCGGGCGGCCCGGCGCTGCGTCCCGCACCTGGCGGCCTCCTTACCCCGATTTGTATCTACAAGTCCTGTAAATGTTTTACAGTTCCTGTAGAACACCGGCGGGTCCGAGTATGCCACCTGGCCCCGCCGGGCGCAGCACATCCGGGCGTGATGGCCGGATGGCGGCGGTTCCCCCAGTACCAGGCGAAGGGCCCGGCATGACACATCTGACCTACCTGCAGGCCGCGGTCGTGGGCCTGGTCCAGGGCGTTTCCGAACTGTTCCCGGTCTCCAGCCTCGGCCACGCGGTGCTGATCCCCGCGCTGATCGGCGGGCAGTGGGCCACGAACCTGAACCTCGCCGCGTCCGCATCGCCCTACCTGGCCTTCATCGTCGGGCTGCATGTGGCCACCGCGGCCGCCCTGATCATCTACTTCTGGCGGGACTGGGTCAGGATCCTCCGCGGCCTGGCCACCTCGATCCGCTACCGCGAGGTCTACACCGCCGACGAGCGGCTCGCCTGGATGATCGTCCTGGGCACGATCCCCGTCGGCATCGCGGGCCTGGCGCTGCAGAAGACCTTCCAGACCGTATTCGGCCGGCCCGGGTACGCGGCGGCGTTCCTGACCATCAACGGCGTCATCCTGATCGCCGGGGAGCGCTTCCGGCGGCACGCCTCCCGCGAGGCCGACGAGGAGACCGCACGGCAGCGGGAGTACGCCGAACTGGCCGCCGTGGGCCGGCACTCCGCCAGCGCCCGCGCCGACCGCCAGCGGGAGCACGCGGCGGTCGCCATGTCCGACGGGCGGCTGGCCAGCCTCAGCTATCCCCAGGCCATCCTCATCGGCTCGGCGCAGAGCCTCGCCCTGATAGCCGGCATCAGTAGGGACGGGGTCACCATGGTCGCGGGCATGACCCGCGGGCTGTCCCGGGAGGACGCCGGCCGATTCGCCTTCCTGCTCGCCACGCCCGCGATCCTCGCAGCCGGGTTGCTGAAGCTGCCCGAGCTCTTCGGCCCGCTCGGCACCGGGATCGGCGGCCAGGTCCTGGTCGGCAGCGTGCTGGCCGGCCTGGGCGCCTACCTGTCGGTCCGATTCCTGGTCCGGTACCTGCGCACCCGGACGCTGACCCCGTTCGGCATCTATTGCATCGTGGCCGGCCTGGGCAGCCTGGCCTACCTGACCCTGGTCAAGTAACGACGTGCGGCCGGGCCTGGTGCCCGGCCCGGCCGCCCGCCCCGGCGGGGTACCCGCTCCCCGCCGGGCCGCCAGGTCAGCAGTACGCCGGCGGGCTGCCTGGAGAACGCGCACTGCTGACCCAGCCCAAGCGTGCCGGGATTGGCCGCGGCCACCGGGCGCGGCCCCGGGCCGGCGGGGGCGGCGCGGGCCCTGGCCGCGGCCGGGCCGACGGCGAACGCGGACTGGCCCACGGTGAGCGCGGCGGCCGTCGCACCCGCCAGGACCACGACCGCGGCCGGCTTGAGCAGTGTGTGGTCGATCATCGTCGCTCCTTGCGGGTCGGAGTACCGCAAGTACACACGAGCGCACGGCCGATTATTACTTACGAGTAACACAATGTTCCGCCGTGACTTTTCACCCCCGGGCGCCAGAAGAGCCGGAGAACCTGACGGCCCCCCGATGACGCTGTATAACAATATGGAGCCGAACGGTAACGCTACGTAGGGCGGGGGACTGCATGAGAGCGCGTGCGCGCGGCCTGTTCGCAGGAATGCTGCCGGTGGCGGTGGCCGTGGCGGCCGTCGCCGGTGCGCCGCCGGCCCGGGCGGCGGGCTCGCCGGGAACCATCGCCACCGCGGCCGGCGGCCCCGGCCGCGGCCTGGTGCACAACGTGGCGCAGGAAGCGAACTGGGTAGCCACGGCGCCGGACAGCTCGGTCTACGTGAGTGACGTGCAGGGCGTCGTCCGGCAGTTCAACGACACCTCGACCTGGGAGAAGGCCATCGCCGGGGTGGGCGTGGTCACCGGCTACGGCGGGGACGGCGGACTGGCCACCAGGGCGCGGCTTGGCCTGCTCGGCGGGCTGGCCCTGGACCAGGACAAGAACGTGCTCATCGCGGACGTGTCCAACAACCGGATCCGGATGATCGCGGCCACGTCCGGCACCTTCTACGGCGTCGCCGTGACCGCCGGGGACCTGTACACCGTGGCGGGCGCCGGCACCAGCGGCTTCGCCGGCGACGGCGGGCCGGCCACCGCAGCGGAGCTGAGCGGTCCCGAGGCGGTGGCCGTCGACGGCGCGGGCAACCTGGTGATCTCCGACACCGGCAACGAGCGGATCCGGGTGGTCGCCGCTGTGGCCGGCACCTTTTACGGGCAGGCCATGACGGCCGGGGACATCTACACCGTGGCCGGCAACGGGCGGTTCGAGTTCTCCGGCGACGGCGGCCCGGCCACCGCGGCCGGGCTGCGGGACCCCCAGGGGGTGACCGCCGACCCGTCAGGGAACCTGGTGATCGCCGACAGCTTCGACAACCGGGTCCGGGTGGTCGCCGCCGCCTCCGGGACCTTCTACGGGGTCGCGATGAGCGGCGGCGACATCTACACCGTGGCGGGCAACGGCACCGCGGCCTTCGCCGGCGACGGCGGCCCGGCCACCGCGGCGGAGCTGTTCTTCCCGAACGCGACCATCGTGGACGGCGCCGGGAACCTGGTCATCGCCGACTTCTACAACAACCGGGCCCGGGTGGTCGCGGCCACGTCCGGCAGCTTCTACGGGCAGGCCATGACCGCCGGGCACATCTACACCGTGGCCGGCACCGGCAGCCCCGGCTACTCCGGGGACGGCGGCCCGGCCACCGCCGCCAATATGGGCTTCCCCTCCTCGGTCGCGGTGGACCGGTCCGGCAACCTGGTCATCAGCCTGCCCTACACCCAGCGGGTGCGGGTGGCGGCGGTCAAGTCCGGCACCTTCTACGACCAGGCCATGACCGCGGGCGACATCTACACGGTGGCCGGCAACGGCCTGGTCTTCGAGTCGGGCAACACGGGCAAGGCCGTGGACGCCGAGCTGTCCACCCCCAGCGCCATCGCGGTGGACGGCCCGGGGAGCGGCGCCGGCAACTACGCGCTGCTCGACTATGCCGAGGTGCGGCTGGTCGCGACGACGTCGGGCACGTTCTTCGGCCAGTCCATGTCGCCCGGCCGCATCTACGGCATCGCCGGGAACGGCCGGCCCGGGTACACCGGTGACGGCGGCCCGGCCACCGCGGCCAGGGTGGGGCTGCCGCCCGGCGGGGTGGCGTTCGACGGATCCGGGAACCTGCTGCTCGCCGACGCGGGTAACAACCGGATCCGGGTGATCGCGGCCGGCTCCGGCTCGTTCTACGGGCAGCCGATGACCCTGGCGCACATCTACACCGTGGCCGGCGACGGCACGGCCGGCTCCGGCGGCGACGGCGGCCCGGCCGCCTCGGCCGAGCTGAACGGGCCCCAGGCGGTGACGGTGGACGGCGCGGGCGACCTGGTGATCGCCGACACCGGCAACGACCGGATCCGGGTGGTCGCCGCCGCCTCGGGAACGTTCTACGGGCAGGCCATGACCGCCGGGCACATCTACACGGTGGCGGGCACCGGCGCGGCTGGCTACTCCGGCGACGGCGGCCCCGCCACCGCCGCCACGCTCCGGACACCCACCTCGGTGACGGCCGACGCGGCGGGGAACCTGCTGATCGCCGACTCCGCGAACAACCGGATCCGGGCCGTGGCCGCCACCTCGGGCAGCTTCTACGGCCAGGCGATGACCGCCGGGGACATCTACACGGTGGCCGGTAACGGCACATACGGCTTCGCCGGTGACGGCGACCCGGCCGCCTCGGCCGAGCTGCGGGACCCGATGGGGGTTTCCTTCGACGGATCCGGGAACCTGCTCATCTCCGACACGAACAACGAGCGGGTGCGGCTGGTCGCCGCTGCCTCCGGCAGCTACTTCGGCCAGGCGGTGAGCGCGGGGGACATCGTCACCGTGGCCGGGAACGGCACGACCGGCTTCCTCGGCGACAGCGGCCCGGCCGTCCACGCCCGGCTGGACTTCCCTCAGGCGACCGCCGTGGACGGCGCTGGGAACCTGCTCATCGTGGACGGCGACAACGGCCGGATACGCAGGGTCGGCGCCTAGCCCCGGCCGGCCCGCAGCGGTGACCACTTCGCCTCGAGCCTGGCCAGTGCCCGCAGCGTGCCCGGGGCGAGCCTGGACAGCACGTAGAGGACCCTGGCCTCGGCGTTGACCGGCACCACCGGCTGATCGCGAAGCACGGCGCGCATCACCGCCAGCGCGACCTTCTCCGGCGGGAACCGGCGGCGGCGCAGCGCGCGGACGATGTTCTCGCGCACCTCGTCCTCCTCGCCCGGGGGAACGCCCAGGTAGCGGGCGGACCCCGCGATGGGGGTGCTGGTGAACCCGGGGCAGATGGCGGTCACCCCGATGCCGGCCCCGGCCAGCTCGGCGCGCAGGCACTCGCTGAGCATCCGCACCGCCGCCTTCGTGGTCGCGTAGACCGGCAGCGAGGCCGACGGCGCGTAACTGGCGGCCGAGGCGATGTTGACCAGGTGGCCGCCGGTACCCCGCTCGGCCATCTGCGTGCCGAACAGCCGGCAGCCACGGGCCACGCCGAGCAGGTTGACCCCGATGATCCGCTGCCAGTCCTCCTCGGTGTGCGCGAGCAACGGGCCCACCATCGCGATCCCCGCGTTGTTCACCACCACGTCGGGGACGCCCACCTCGGTGCGCACCCAGTTGGCGAACCGCTCCATGTCGCCGGCCGACGCCACGTCCACCTGCCGCGCGTGCGCCGCGCCGCCCCGTTCGGTGATCAGCCCGGCGACCGCGGTGGCGGTGGCCAGGTTGAGGTCGGCGGCGACCACCCGGGCGCCGTTGGCGGCGAACCCCAGCGCGGTCGCCCGGCCGATGCCGCTGCCGGCCCCGGTCACCACGACCAGCTTGTCTCCGAACGGCTTCCCGGTGTCAGTCATGCGCTTCTCCGCGGTTGCTTTTTGGGGCCTTCCCTGCCGGGCTACCGCGCGGTAATTTAGGGCGGATCCCACGTTACTCGCGAGTAGCCAGGCTCGGGTAACGCTGCTCGCGAGTTGCCCCCCGCTCCGTTCGCGAGAGGAGTCCATGATGACACCGTTGCCGCGCCCGGGATCCCCGCCGCTGCGCCGGCTGCTCTCCTCGATCCCCGCCGCCGTGCTGGCCACGGCGCTGGCGGCCGCGCCCCAGGCCGCGAGCGCGGCGGCCGCCCCGCGTGCCGGGCACGGCCCGCAGGCCTGCACCGGGCCGGCCGGCGACGCCTTCTATGTGCCGCCGAGCCCGCTGCCGAGCGGCCCGCACGGCACCATCATCCGGTGCCGCCCCGTGGCCTCCCCGGTGACCGGGGCGACCGCCTGGCAGGTCCTCTACCTGTCCAGCACGGTCACCGGCGCGGCCACCGCGGTCTCCGGGACCGTGCTCGTGCCCACCGCCGCCTACCAGGGCACCCGGCCGGTGGTGGCGTACGCGGCGGGCACCCAGGGCTGGGGGGACCAGTGCGCCCCATCCAAGGAGATGGCCGCGGGCAGCTTCGACGAGCAGTTCGCGGTCAACAACCTGCTGAGCAAGGGCTGGGCGGTGGCCGTTACCGACTACCCGGGCCTGGGCACGCCTGGCGACGAGGCCTACAACGTGGGCATCCCAGAGGGGCACGCGGTGCTCGACGCGCTGCTGGCCGCCACCGCGGTGCCCGGCGCGGGGCTGAGCGCCTCGGCCCCGATGGCCATCGAGGGCTACTCCCAGGGCGGCGGCGGCGCCGACTGGGCCGCCCAGGAGCAGCGGGGCTACGCCCCCGGGATGAACCTGAAGGGCGTGGCGGCCGGCGGCACGCCGGCGAACCTGCAGGCGGTGGCCGCGAACATCAACGGCACGGTGTGGTTCGCGTTCCTGGCCGGCACCGCGATCGGCTTCAACGCGGTCTACCCGTCGCTCAACCTGAGCGCCGCGCTGACCCCCGCGGGCCGCACCGCGCTGGCACAGCTCGACACCATGTGCCAGGCCCAGGCGCTGCTCACCTACGCAGGCAAGAAGATCCAGGACTATACGGTGGGCGGGGTCAACCCGATCAGCCAGCCCAAGTGGCAGGCGGTGCTCAACGCCAACAACCTGGGCACGATGAAGCCCGCCGTGCCGCTGCTGCAGTACCACGGGCTGCTCGATGAGGTCATCCCGTACCGCGTCGAGTCCGCGCTGCACGGCCAGTACTGCGCCATGGGCGTGACCACGCAGCTCAACGGCTATGTCGGCGACCACGTGCTGACCCAGATCGTGGCCCAGACCGACGTGGTCAACTGGCTCGGTGCCCGGTTCGCCGGCCGTCCGGCCCCGAGCAACTGCTAGGCCGCCGGGCCGCGCGGCGCGCCCGGCGCCGCGCGGCCCGGCACCGGGGGTGCCGTGTCGCGAGGTCAGAACGGCGGGACCGGGCCGACCGGCCCGAACACCGGGAGCACCGCGAGGCAGGGCGCCTTCACCGGCTGCGCGGGGTCGAGCGCGTTCAGCATGTCCGCCATCGCCACCGGGTCGTTGGCGATCTCGAGGTGGTCGCTGCCGTCCATCGCGCACTGGCGCTGCAGGGTGATGTTGGTGACGTTCGGCGCCGCGGGCAGGAACGCGTTGGTGTAAGGGGTGACGACCTCGTCACCGGTGGACTCGATGACCGTGTAGTTCACCCCGGGCCGCGTCGGGGCGGCGTTCAGGCCGGCCAGGAACGACGAGCCCTGCTCCTGCTCGACGCACGCCGTGCAGGTCGTGGCCAGGAACTTGTTGACCGGGTCGAGCAGCCCGAGGGCCTGGCCCAGGCTGGTCAGCCCGTCGAGCGTGGTCCCGTAGTTCGACGGCGCCAGGCCGACCAGCGTCGCGACCTTCGCGGCGCCGCCCAGGAAGTTGATGTAGTACCGCGGCATCATCCCGCCCTGAGAGTGGCCGACCAGGTCCACCTTGGCCGCCCCGGTCGCGGCGAGCACCCTGGTGACGAACGCGGCAAGCTGCCCGGCCGACGTCGCGATGTCCCCGGTGCCCTGCAGGTTGTCCGACGGTGAGCCGCCGCCGTAGTTGAAGGCGAAGACGCAGTAGCCGTGGTTGGCCAGGATCGGGGACGCCGCCTGCCAGTTGTCGTTCATGTTCTCGAACGTCCCGTGCACCAGGATCACCGGGTAGGGGTGGGCGGCGCCGGGCCGACAGCCGGAGTTGGCCCCCGGCGGCGCGGTGCCCGGCGCGGAGAAGGTGGCGATGAACGCGGCGCCGAAGTCGTAGTTGACCGGCAGGGCCTGGGCGGAGGCCGGGCCGGCCGACAGCACGCCGGCCAGGGCGGCAGCGCCGGTCATGGCCGTGAACGCGGCCAGGCGGGCGCGGCGCGGGCGGACACGCATGGGGCTTCCTCCATGAGGGGATGGGCTCCGCGGGCACGGAGCGCGGGCCACGGCCGCGGCCGCGACCTGCACCGGCCACGGTCCTGCGGCCAGGACACGGGCATTAGACCGCCGCCCGGGCCCGGGGTCTGCTCAGCGCCCGCAGCGCATTCCAGCCACCCGGTTGTCACATCGGCGCAGGTCAGTGCGGCTCGCAGCAGCGTGACCCGGCGGCGTTGCGCAAAGGTGATAAAAAGTCCCGGCGCGATTCGTTGCCGCGATGATGATTTGTGCGCCCAGGCTCGGTAACTTCGCTGGCATCCGTTGTTGACCGAGTAGTAACTTCAGCGCCCAGGCAGCCAGGTGGTGACGCGCGATGCGGCAGGCGGTCGAGTCCAAGCCCGGCACCGGGGAATGGCCGCGGATCTCGGCGGAAGACGTGCGCGAGATGATCCCGGACCTCGACCGGGTGGCCGAGGAGATGATCGACGCGATCCAGCGCGGCGTGCCCGAGTACGCGCGCCCGCTGAACGACACCTACCGGGCCAGCGTGCGGCAGGCGGTGACGCACGCCGTGCACGAGTTCGTGGAACGCCTGATCAACCCGGCCGCCCCGCATGACCGGGCCATTCAGGTGTTCCGCAACATCGGCAGGAACGAGGCGTCGGAGGGGCGCAACCTGGAGCCGCTGCAGAACGCGCTGCGGCTCGGCGCCCGGGTGGCGTGGCGCAGGCTCGGCCAGCGGGCCGCGCGCGGCGACATGGACAGCAGCGTGCTCGCCCCGATGGGCGAGGCCATCTTCCTGTTCCTCGACGAACTGGCGGGCGCCTGCTCTCAGGGGTACGCCGAGGCCACCGCGGAGGTGGTCGGCGAGATGGAGCGCCGCCGGCGTCGCCTCCTCGACCTGATCGTGGTCGACCCGCCGGCCTCGCACGACGCGATCGCGGACCTCGCCCAGGCCGCCCGGTGGCCGCTGCCCCGCCAGGTCGCGGCCCTGGCCCTGGAGCCGCGCAGCCCGGACTACCTCGGGCCGCTGCCGGCCCTGCCGCCGGACGTGCTGATCGACCTGACCCGGCGGGACCCGTGCGCGCTGGTCCCCGATCCCGACGGCCCGGGCCGGGCGCAGGTGATCGAGCGCGGGCTGCGCGGCTGGACCGGTGCGGTCGGCCCGGCCGTGCCGCTGGACCGGGCCAGCAGTTCGCTCCGCTGGGCGCGGCAAGCGCTGGCGCTGGCCAAGCGCGGCATTCCCCCGGCGCCAGGCGGCATCGTGCGCTGCGCCGGGCAGCTCTCCACCCTGGCGATCTTCGCCGACGAGGAACTTGTCCGCACGCTCGCCGCGGCCAGGCTCGACCCGCTGCGGCGGCTGCGCCCGGCGCAGCAGGAGACGCTGGGCGAGACGCTGCTGTGCTGGCTGCAGAGTGGCGGGAACGCCAGGGAGGTGGCCCGGCGGCTGCACATTCACCCGCAGACCGCGCGGTACCGGCTGCGCCAGCTCCACCTGCTGTTCGGCGACGCGCTGCACGAGCCCGACGCCCGGTTCGAGCTGGAGATCGCGCTGCGGGCGCAGCGGCTGCTCGGCCCGGCGGCGCCCGCGGCCAGGCCGCCGCCGTGAGCGCCGCGCTCACCTGTCCCTGAACAGCCGCAGCCGCCGCTCCCCGACCCGCTGCCGGAGCCGCGGGTCGGCCACGCCCAGGCCCTCGCACGGCGCCAGGCACAGCACCCCGACCTTGCCCACGTGCAGGTTGAGCTGGACGGCCCTGGTGGCGCCGGCCACGTCGGACAGCGGGTACACCGCGGACAGGGTGGGCACCAGCATGCCGAGCCGGACCAGCCGGTTCGCCTCCCAGCATTCGGCGTAGTTGGCACCGTGGCTGCCGACGATCCGCTTCACCTTCATCCACAGGTGCCTGTTGTCGTAGGTGTGCTGGTATCCGGTGCTCGACCCGCAGGTGACCACGGTGCCGCCGCGGCGGGCCACGTAGACCGAGGCGGCGAAGGTCTCCCGGCCCGCGTGCTCGAACACGATGTGCGGGTCCTCGCCGACCTGGCTGCGGATCTCCTCGCCGAGCTTCCGCCAGCCCTTCACGTCGGTGAGCCCGCCGTCCAGGGCCTCCCGGTTGACCACCGCGGCACAGCCCAGGTCCCTGGCCAGTTCCGCCTTGGCCGCCGAGCTGACCACGCCGACCGGTATCCCGCCGCCGTTGCGGACCAGTTGCACCGCGTACCCGCCCAGGCCGCCGGTGGCGCCCCAGACGAGCACCACGTCGCCCTGCTTCATCGCGGCGCCGCGCGGGCTGACCAGCATCCGGTACGCGGTGCCGCCGCACAGCGCCGTGCAGGCCGCTTCCTCCCAGGTCAGGTGGGACGGCATGGGCATGAGCTGGCTGGCCTTGGCCACGGCGAAGTCGGCCAGCGAGCCGAAGTTGGTCTCGAACCCCCAGGCGAGCGGCTCGTCGGCGGCCAGGCCGTCGGCGTAGGCCGCCGGGTCCTCGTGGTCGAAGTAGCCGGGGCTGACCGTGACCCGGTCACCGGGTGACCAGCGGCGCACGTTGTCCCCGACCCGGACGATCACCCCGGCCGCGTCCGACCCGAGCACGTGGTGCGGCAGGTCGTGCCGGGCGGCCCACCGGCCCTGGCGGCCGTGCCTGGCCAGGAACGCGAACGTGGGCACCGGCTCGAAGATGGCCGACCAGACCGTGTTGTAGTTGATGGCCGCCGCCATCACGGCGATCAGCACCTCATCGGGCGCCAGTTCCGGCATGGGCACCTCGCCGACATGGAGCGACTTGCGGACGTCCTTGTCCCCGGCGCCCGCGAACATGGCGGCATCGGCCTTGCGGATGTGCGCGGCACGGTAGCCCGCCGGGAGATCGCAGCGGGCCAGGTCGGTGCCGGGCGCGCCGGAGACGACGGCGTCGAGCAGATCGGTCATGGGTGGCCTCCCTGGGTATGGCCCTCGTGGACAGAGATCAGCGCCCGCAGGTGCGCCGCGACGTCGTGGACCGCCGGCGGGTCGAGCAGGTTCAGGTGGTGCGCGGCCACCGGGACGACCGTCAGGCCGGCGCAGAACGGTTCCCAGCCGCGGCCCTCGCTGGTGATCTGATAGCGCGGGTCGGACACGGCCCAGGGGGTGTCCTGCTCGGTGCGGTACAGCACCACCGGCCCGGGGTAGGCGGCCGGCCGGTACCGCTCCAGCGCCCTGGTGTCCTGGTGTGACTGGATCTGGTGGCGCAGGATCGCCGGGCTGAGCACCTGTGCCAGGCCGGCCGCGGTCATCCGGTCGAGCACCAGCGCGAGCTGGGCGTCCTCGTCCAGCCCGAGCAGGTCGGCCGCGGCCAGCCGGACGGTTCGGCCGTAGGTCCGTTCCAGGTACCCGGCGAACGCTTCGAACCGCCGGGCGAGGGCTTCGTGCTCGGTTCCGGCAGGGACCTGGAGCGGCAGCGCCGAGTCAAGCAGCGCCACCAGCGCCGCCGGGCTGCCCGCCTCGCCGAGCAGCCGCGCGGTCTCGTAACCGAGCACGCCGCCGAACGACCAGCCGCCGAGCACCCAGCCGCCGCCGGGGAACCGCCCGGCCACGGCCTCGGCGTACCGGGCGGCACGGACGCCTACCGGGCCGTCCAGCCGTTCCAGGCCGAACACCGGCCGGGAGCCGTCCAGCAGCGCGGCGAGCGCCTTGTAGACCCCGGTCGTCCCGCCGGCCGGGTGCGCGAGCAGCACCGGTGGCAGCGGCCCGCCGGCCCGGAGCGGCCTGATGAGCTGGCCCGCCTCGGCGTCCTCGGCCCGCCGCAGCTCGCCGGCCACGGCCTCGACGGTGGGGACGGCGAACAGCGCGGCGGCGGCCTCGGTGCCGGTCTCGCCGGCCAGCCGGGCGGCGATCTCCGCCCGTGCCGCGCCGGTCAGCACCCCGCCGAGATCGTCGGTCACTCCCGGCGGCGGGATGCCGAGCACCCCGGCGACCACCCGGGTGACGAGCCGCTCCGTCGCGTCCCTGGGCTCCACTCCCGCCGGGACCTGCCGGGCCGGGGGCCGCGGTGCCCCGGCCGGGACTGGCTCCACCCGGACTGGCTCCGGGGCTGGTTCCGCCGGGGCGGGCGCGCCGCCCGCCGGCCCGGTCTCCGGCGCGCCGAGCGCGGCGAAGACCGACTCCTGGAGCTGGGCCAGGGTCGCGCCACCGAGCAGCGCGGCCGGCTCGAGCACCACGCCGAGGTCGTGTTCGACCAGGTTGCAGATGCGCTGCGCGGCCAGCGAGTCCATCCCCGCGTCGGTCAGCGCGAGCCCGCCGGACAGCCCGCCCGCCGGTGACCCGAGCACCGCCGCGACCTGTTGCCGCACCCGGTGTCCGGCCAGCGCGCGGCGCTGCCGCGGCGCGGCGGCCCGCACCGCCTCGGGGCCGGCCCAGGCGGTGTCCCCGACCGCCGGCCCGGTGCCGCCGCCGGTCAGCCGGGCGAAGTAGGCGGTCGCCGCGATCTCCGGGTACGCGGCCGCGGCGGCCGCCGGGTCGATGCGGACCACGCCCACGGCGCCGCGGTCCTCGCGGAGCAGCGTCTCCAGCGCTGCCACGCCCTCGCCGGGGCCGATCGGCCCGATGCCGGTGAGCGTCACCCCGGCCGCCGCGGCGGCGTCCGCCCACACGCCCCAGCCGGCCGCCACCGCGGGGAGCCCGCGGGCCCGCCGCCACCCGGCGAAGGCGTCCAGCCAGGCGTTGGCGGTGGCGTAGGCGGCCTGGCCCGGGGAACCGAGCAGCGCCGCGGCCGAGGAGAACAGCACGAACCAGTCCAGGTCCGCGCCGGCGGCCCCGGCGGTGGCCTCGTGCAGCCGCCAGGCGCCCACCGCCTTGGGTGCCCACACCCTGCCGAGGTCCTCCGGGGTCACATCGCCGACCATGGCGTCGGCGAACACCCCGGCCGCGTGCACGATCCCGCACAGCGGCGTGCCGCCCGCCCGCACGGCGGCGGCCAGCCGCTCCGCCACCCCCGGCCGGGCAATGTCCCCGGTGACGACCAGGACCTCGGTGCCGGTGACGGCCAGCTCGTCCAGGCCGGCCCGGCCGGCCGGACCGCTGCGGCCGTTCAGCACGATCCGGCCTGCGCCGTGGCCGGCCAGCCAGCGGGCGGCCAGCAGGCCGAGGCCGCCGTAGCCGCCGGTGATCAGGTATCCGCCGCCGGGACGGACCACCGGCCGGGCCGGGAAGGGGCGGCACCGGCTGCGCCCGGTCCAGCCGGGCGGCCAGCCTGGTACCGTCCCGCCAGGCGACCTCGTCGTCCGCCTGGTCCGCGAGGAGTTCGCTGGCCAGCGTCGCGGCGGGGTCCGCAGCCGGGCCCGTGGCGGGGTCCGCGGCCGGGCCGGTGGCCGCGGACGGGCCAAGGTCGACCAGGGTGGCCCGGAGCCCGGGGCGTTCCAGCGCCAGCACCCGGACCAGGCCGCGCAGCGCGGCCAGCCCCGGCTCGCCGGCCTCACCCGGCCGGGCCGCCACCGCCCCGCTGGTGACCAGCCACAGCCGGGTGCCGCCGGCCAGCGACGCGGCCAGCCGGGCCGCGTCCAGGACCAGCCGCTGCGCCGCTTCCGGATCCACCGGTCCCGGCGGCGCGAGCAGCACTGCCCCGGCCGGCGGGCCAGCCGCATTCCCGGCCGACGCGCCCGCAGGCGGCCCCGCCGCACCTCCGGCCGGCGGGTCCGGGTCCGCCGCACCTCCAGCCAGCGGCCCCGCCGCACCTCCAGCCAGCGGCCCCGCCGCATCTCCAGCCAGCGGCCCCGCCGCACCTCCAGCCGGCGGGTCCGCCGCATCTCCGGCCGGCGGCCAGCCGTCCGCCAGGTCGGCCCGGTACCCAGCGCCGCGCAGGCACCCGGCCAGCCGCCCGGCCAGGCCGTCCCGGTCGCCGCCGAGCAGCACCCAGCGCCGCGCCTGGCCGTCCGGCCGCTCCACCCCAGACGGCTCCGCCGCGGACGGCTCCGCCACGGACGGCTCCAGCCCGGACGGCTCCGCCCCGGGCGGCAGGGGCCGCGGCTCCCAGGCCACCTCGAAGATCTTGTCCCGGTACGGCACCGGGATCGCGGCGGCCGGCACCCGGGCCAGCCGGATGCCGCGCACCTCAAGCAACTGCGCCATGCCCGGCCCCCCGGCGAGGCGCACGCCGACGGAGCCGGAGCGGCGCACGGTGCACCGCCCGCCCGCGGCCGCATCCCCGCTGACCCGCAGCAGGTCCGCCGCCACCGGGATCTCGTCCGGCCCGGTGGCGGCCGCGGCCAGGCACGCGCCCAGGACCACGGCCGGGATGCGCTGGCCCCGGGCGCGGCCGCTGGCGGGCGGCACCGCGACCGGGGGCTCGGTCGCCGCCGGACCGGCGGGCTCCTGGTCATCGGGGACGGCGCCGGCGTCCTGGGCAGCCGGGCCGGGCAGGGCCGTCCGTATCTCATCGTGACCGGTGCGGTGCGTGGCGCGCGCGGTGGCGGCAAGGGCCCAGGGGCCGCCCGGCTCCCGCAGGTGAATCCGGACCGTGCCGCTCTCGTCGAGCGTGGTGGTGAGGCTGGTGCCCGGGCTGGCGGGCACCAGCCGGTCCACCGCCAGCCGGGTGAGCGTCACGTCGGCGGCCGCGGCGCCCCACGCCTCGCAGGCCGCGGCGAGCGCCATCTCGGCCGCGGCGGCGAGGCCGAGCACGGCCGGGCCGGTGCCCAGGTCCGCGAGGGTCTCGGCGGTCACGGTGCGCGCCCAGGCGTGCCCGCCGCCGGGCAGTTCGGTGTGCGGGCCGAGCAGCGGGTGCCCCGGCGCGGGCCGCGGGGCCGGGGCGGCCCAGTGCGGCACGTGCCGCCATGGCGCGGGCGGCAGGTCGATGAGGGTGCCCCGGCGCCGCCGCGGCAGCCGCACCCCGCCAGCGGCCAGCCTGGCGAGCTGGGCGTGGAACGCGCGCGCGTCGGCGGCGTCCCGGCGCAGCGTGCCGGCGACCACGCCGGGCCCGCCGGTCTCGTAGCGCAGCGTATCGGTGACCGCCCGGGCCAGCAGCGGGTGCGGGGAGACCTCCGTGAAGGCCCGCAGCCCGTCCCGCGCGGCGGCGGCCACCGCCGCGGCGAGGCGGACCGGCTGCCGCAGGTTGGCCGCCCAGTAGGCGGCGTCGAACACCGGCGCGGCGCGCGGGTCGTCCAGCGCCGTGGGGTAGCAGCGCAGCCCGGCGGGCCGCGGCCGCAGCCCGGCCAGGGCGGCGGTCAGCTCACCGAGCAGCGGATCCACCTGCGGGGAGTGCCCGGCGCCCTCGGCCTGCAGCACCCGGGCGGTGCCGCCGCCGCCGCTGACCCGGCGGGCCAGCTCGGCGACCTGCGCGGCGTCCCCGGTGACCACGCACTGGACCGGCGAGGAGATGACGGCCAGGTGCACGCCGGGCAGGCCCGCGGCCAGCTTGGTCGTCTCGTCCGCTGGGAGCCCCACCAGCGCCATCGTCCCCGCGCCGGCCAGCCGGGCCAGCAGGCGGGACCTGGCCGCGATCACCTGCGCCCCGTCGGCAACGGTCAGCGCGCCGCTGACCACGGCGGCGGCCACCTCGCCCATGGAGTGGCCGATGACCGCCACGGGACGGATGCCGTGTTCCTCCCAGGCCCGGGCCAGCGCCACCTGGACGGCGAACAGCGCGGGCTGGGCGTGCCGCACGTCGCGCAGCGCGGCGGCGTCCCCGAGCACCTGGCGCAGTGAGAAACCGGCCGCGTCGCGCAGCGGGGCCTCGAGTTCGGCCAGGGCGCCGGCGAACACCGGTTCGGTCGCCGCGAGCGCCTGGCCCATGCCCGCCCAGTGCGACCCGTAGCCGGAGAAGACGAAGGCCACGCCCGGCCCCGGCCGGCCGTCCAGGCCCGGCACCACCCCCGGGTGCGGCTCGCCGGCGGCCAGCGCCCGCAGCGCCGCGGACAGTTCCGCCCGGTCGCCGGCCAGCACGACGGCCCGGTGCGGGCCGCGCCCCTGCCGCTCCCCCAGCGTGCCGGCGATCCGCTCGAGCGGCTCACCGCTGGCCGGCCCGCCCAGCCAGTCCGCCAGCACCCGTGCCTGGCCTGCGACCCGCTCGGCGGAGGTGTCCGTGAGCGAAAACAACAGGGGGCAGAACGATGTCGCCGTGGCGACCTGCTCCGCACCGCCCGGCCCGGCCTCGTGGCCGGCCGCGGCGCCGTGCCCGGCGCCATCCTCGGCCGGAGCGGCGGTCACCACGACGTGCACGTTGGTGCCGCTGAACCCGAACGCGGACACCCCGGCGGCCGGCCGCCACGGGTTGTCCGGCCATGGCGTGAGCGACGACACCACGTCCAGCCCGAGTTCCGGCAGCGGGATGTGCGGGCTCGGCGCGGTGAAGTGCAGCGTGGCCGGGATCTGCCGGTGGTGCACCGCGAGCACCGCTTTGATCAGCCCGGCGATCCCCGCCGCGGCCTCCAGGTGGCCGACGTTGCTCTTCACCGAGCCGATCAGCAGCGGCCGGCCCGGCGGGCGAGCGGCGCCGAGGACCTCGCCGAGCGCGCGTGCCTCGATCGGGTCGCCGAGCGGCGTGCCGGTGCCGTGTGCCTCGACGTAGTCCACCTGGCCCGGACTGGGGTGCGCGGCCCGGAGCAGGTCACGCTGGGCGGTACCGTTCGGCGCGACCAGCCCGTTGGACCTGCCGTTGGAGTTGACCGCGGTGCCGGTGATGACGGCGAGCACCCGGTCGCCGTCGCGCACCGCGTCCGGCAGCCGCTTCAGCACGACCACGCCGCAGCCCTCGCCGCGGACCATGCCGTTCGCGGCGGCGTCGAACGGGCGGCACCGGCCGTCGGGTGAGGTGCCGCCGCCCGCGTCGAACGTCATGGTGATCACCGGGGACAGCAGCAGGTTCACCCCGCCGGCCAGGGCGAGGTCGCTCTCGCCGCGGCGCAGGCTGGTGACCGCGAGGTGGACGGCGAGCAGTGAGGAGGAGCACGCGGTGTCCACGGCCAGGCTCGGCCCGCGCAGGTCGAGGAGGTAGGAGATGCGGCCCGCTGCCACGCTGCCCGCGGCCCCGGTCGCGGTCCAGGCGTCGATGCGGCCCAGGTCGGCCGTGGTCAGGTGGGCGTACTCGGCCGCGCCGATCCCGGCGAACACGCCCGCCCGGCTGCCGCGCAGCGTGCGCGGGGGCAGGCCGGCGTGTTCCAGGGACTCCCAGCAGACCTCGAGCAGGATCCGCTGCTGCGGGTCCATGGCGGCGGCCTCGGCGGGCGGGATGCCGAAGAACGCGGCGTCGAACCCGGCCACGTCGCCGAGCGCGCCTGCCCGCCTGGTGACCGAGGCCAGCGCCGCCCCGGCGGCGGGGGAGCCGTCGTCGAACGCCTCCCACCGGCCCGCGGGCACCTCGGTGACCCCGTCGCCGCCACCGCGCAGGAACTCCCAGAAGGCACCGGGGCCGTGCACGGTGCCAGCCCGCCCGCCGGGGAAGCGGCAGCCGATCCCGATGACCGCGACCGGCACGTCCGCGGGCAGGGGCGGGGCCGGCTGGCCGGCCGGCCCGGCTCCGGCGAGCGCGCTGGCCAGGCCGTTGACCGTGGGGTACTCCCAGACCAGCGTGGGCGGGAGTGGCCGGTCCAGCAGCATCTCCAGGTAGCCGGCCAGCGCGACGGTGTCGCGCGAGGACAGGCCGTGCTCGTCGAGCGGCCGGTCCGGATCCACCTCCGAGGGTGGCACCCCGCACATCGCCGCGAGCTGCACCGTGATCAGGTGGCGCAGCTCGTCCTCGCCCGGCGGGGCGCCCTGCCCGTTAGATTCCACCTCGTTCTCCACCCGGTTCCGCTCCCGTGCTCCCGGGGCCATGACGCTATGGGCGGGGGGCGGCCGGCTGCTTGCCACCAGCTGACAGTGCCGGCGCCGGGATTTGTCGCGGCGGTGATAGCGGGCGGGGCTTGCTGGCCGCGGCGGGCGGGCGGCCCGCGCACCGGTGAGCAGCCGCCCGGCAGGTTTTGCGCGGCGGTGACAAGCACCGGCCGGTGCCGCGTGCCGTACTGGTGCGGTGCGTGCTCGCGGGCTCCTGGTCGCCGGCGTGATCGGCGTGGCCGCGTTCCTCACCACGATCGACGGCACGATCGTGAATGTCGCGCTGCCCTCGATCCAGCGGGACCTGGGCATGTCGCTGCCGCAGTTGCAGTGGGCAGTGACCGGCTACCTGCTCACGTTCGCCGCGCTGATGCTCACCGGCGGGCGGCTGGCCGACCGGTACGGGGCCCGCCCGGTGCTGCTGGCCGGGCTGGCGCTGTTCACCGGGGCGTCGCTGCCGGCCGGCCTCGCGCCGGGCGCCGCGGTGCTGCTGGCCGCCCGCGCCGCGCAGGGCGCGGGGGCGGCGCTGGTGCTGCCCGCGGGCCTGGCGGTCGTGGCGGCGGGCCGGACCGCGCGGCAGCGGGACGCGGGCGCCGCGGTGTGGATGGCCGCGCTGGCCGCGGCGCTGGCCACCGGGCCGGTCGCCGGTGGCTGGCTGGCCCAGCACCTGGGCTGGCACTGGATCTTCCTGGTGAACATCCCGGCGGGGCTGGCCGGGATGGCGCTGGGCTGGCTGGGCCTGCCCAGCGGTGACGCGGCGCACGGTGCTGCCGGGCCGCACGGTGCCGCCGGGCCGCACGGTGCCGCCGGGCCGCACGGTGCCGCTCGGCTGCCGGGTGCCGCCGGGCCGCTCGGCCTGCCCTCGCTGGCCTGCTGCACGGTGCTGCTTGGCGGGGTGACCTACGCGCTGATCGAGGGCCCCGGGCAGGGCTTCGGCTCACCCGCGGTGATCGCCGCGGTGGTGCTGGCCTGCGCGGCGGCCGCGGGCCTGCGCCGGGCCGAGCGGCGCGCACCGGCCCCGATGATCGACATCGGCCTGGTGCGGCAGCGCGCGCTCGGCGGCAGCCTGGCCGCCTCGGTGCTGTGGGGTGCCGGGGTCAACGGCGTGCTGTTCTACACCTCGCTGTTCCTGCAGCGCGCCGCGGGCTTCTCGGCCACCAGGACCGGCCTGGTCTTCGCCCCGCTGGCCGTCCTCGTGGTATTGGTCACCCCGGCCACGCCCTATCTGACCGGCCGGTTCGGCGCCGCGCGCACGGTCGCGGCCGGCCTGGCCGCCGTGGCCGCCGGGCTTGCCGCCATCGCCATGGTCCGCCATCAGGTCACCGTGCCGCGGCTGCTGCCCGGGCTGGCGCTGATCGGCACCGGATCCGCGCTGACGGTCCCGCTCACCTCGGCCGCGCTCGCCGCCGTCCCGGCGAACCGGACCGGGGTGGCCGGCGGCCTGATCGCCGTGGCCAGGGAGGCGTCCGGCCTGGCGGGCATCGCGGTACTCGGGCTCCTCGTGACCGCGGGCCACCCGGTGCCGCCGCACGGCCGCCTCGGCACCGGGTTCGTCAACGGTTACGGCGCGGGCCTGCTCACCGCGGCGGCCCTGGCCGCGGTGGCCGCCGTGATCGCCGCCCGCACCCTGCCCGGGCCGGACCGGGCGGTTCAGGTGCCGGTGAACGCGCCGGCCAGGTAGCGGTCCCGGCAGGCCGAGCGGGCGATCTTCCCGCTCGAGGTGCGCGGCACCTCCCCGGGCGGGACCAGGCGGAAGTCGTGCAGCCCGATGCCGTGCCGGGCCGACACCGCGGCCCGCACCGCGCGGGCCACCGCGCGCGGATCCACCTGGTCGCCGGGGACCTGGCGGGCCCGTTCCGCGATCACCACCAGGCGGTCGCCGTCGGCACCGGGCGCGGCGAACGCGGCCACCCGGTCCCGGCGGATCGCCGGGTGCGCGCCCTGGGTGGTCGCCTCGACGTCCTGGGGATAGTGGTTCCGCCCGTCGATGACGATCAGGTCCTTCAGCCGGCCCGTCACGATCAGCTCGCCGTCGTGCCAGGCGCCGGTGTCCCCCGTGCGCAGCCAGCCGCCGGATGGCAGGCCGGGCGGGGCGGCCGCCAGCACCGCGCCGAACACCTCGCGGCCGGCCTGCCGGAAGTAGCCGGGCGCGACGTTCGGGCCGTTGACCCAGATCTCCCCGACCCGGCCCGGCGGGCACATCTGCCCGGAACGGGGATCCACGATCGCGACGTGCTGGCCGGAGGGAACCCCGCAGGAGGTCATCAGCACCACGTCGGCCGCTTCTGTGTCCGTCTGGCCGGCTGCCCCGCCGTCCGGCTCGTCCCCGGCCGCGGCGCCGTCAAGCACGGTCACGCCGCGCGGCACCGCCGCGCCCCGCTGCAGCGCGGCGCGGTCCAGCGCCACCGCGCGGGCGGGCAGGCGCGGGGTCCCGGAGGCGACGTACACGGTGGCCTCCGCGAGCCCATAGGCCGGGGTGAGGGCCTGGGCGGCGAGCCCGCAAGCGGCGAACGCCCGGTAGAACTTGCGCATGGTCGCCGGGCGGACCGGCTCGGCCCCGTTGAGGAAGGCACGCACGCCGCTGAGGTCCAGGCCGGCCCGCTCCGGTTCGCTGATCCGGGCCGCACAGTACTCGTAGGCGAAGTTCGGGCCCGCGGTGAACACCTCGGTACGCCCGGAGGCGAGCCGCAGCCACCGGACGGGCCGCATCAGGAAGTGCGCCGGGTCGGTGAACACCGAGGTCGCGCCGGCCGCGATGGGCATGGCCACGGCCAGCACGAAACCCATGTCGTGGAACAGCGGCAGCCAGCTCAGCGCGGTCACCCGGTCCGGCCGCACGTCCAGCCCGGCCGCGATCTGCGCGGTGTTCGCCGCGAGGCACCCGTGGGTGATCATCACCCCGGCCGGCGCCCGGGTGGACCCGGAGGTGTACTGCAGGTACGCGACGTCGGCCGTGCCGATCTGTCCCGGACGCCAGTCGGCGGCGCGGCCGGCCGGCAGCCGGTCCACGCTGATGATCTCTGCCCGGGGCAGCGCGTGCTCCCGCAGCAGCGCCGCCACCGAGGGCGCGGCCGCCTCGGTGGTCAGCACGCACGCGGGGCTGGCATCGGCGAGGATCCGCACCAGCCGGTCGCCGTGCCCGGGCAGGCCGGGGGTGAACAGCGGGACCGCGACGACCCTGGCGTAGAACGCGCCGAGCATCGCCACCACGTACTCCAGGCCCTGCGGGGCCAGCACCGCGGCGCGCTCCCCGGCGAGCACCTTGGCCCGCAGCGCGGCGGCCACCGCCCGCGCCTGCTGGTCCACCTCGGCCCAGGTCAGCGACACGCTTCGGCCGGCCGGGTCGGCCCCGTAGTCGACGAACGTGTAACCGGGGCGGGCGGGCGCCGTGGCGGCCAGTTCCCGCAGCCGCCAGACCAGGGATACCGGGGCCCGGGGCGCGGTCCGGGCCGGGGTGCTGTCCATGCGTTCTCCAACCGGCCAGCGGGCGAGCGGCGCTGGCCGGCCGACAAGCTACCGGGGCCTTCCCCGGCCCGCTGCCCGGCAAGCGCGCATTGCCGCAGCGGGGATTGTGCCGCCGATGACAAAACGGCGCGCCCGCGGCACCGGGTTAGCAACAGCAGGCGCAAACGCGGCCCACATTTTGTCGCGAGGCGCCGATAGCGCCCTATGTTACGGCAGAGTAACATACTCGCCGCTGGCCAGCGCGGAAGCGCCGCGGCCAGGTCATCAGCACCCTGATCACCGCGGGCATCAGGCATTCGATCCAATGCGAAAAGAAAGACCGAGGAGAAACTGATGCCAAAGCTTACGCGCTGGGGCGGCACCTTGTTCGCCGGTGCGGCCGTGGCGGCCGCCTGCCTGTCCGGCGGCCCTGCCCTCGCCGCGGGCCCGGTCGCGGCGCTGCGCTGGACGGTCACGCCGGGCGGGGCGGTCAGCGGCTCCGCCGGGACCACGACCCTCCAGGACTCGACCACCGGGATCACGCTCACCTGCAGTTCGTCGGCGGCGACCGGTTCGCTGAAGAGCGGCAGCGGGCTGGCCAACCCGCTGGGCACGATCCAGACGCTCACCTTCAGCAACTGCACGGGGCCGCTGGGCATCTCGTTCAGCACGAGCGTCACCGGGCCGTTCCCGCTCAATGCCACGGCCTACAATGCCGGAACCGGCGTGACGACCGGGCGTATCGGCAAAATTCACGGGTCGATTTCAGGCCCGCTGTGCAGCGCCACCGTCGACGGTTCTTCCGCCACCGCGAACAACGGGGCGGTCCGGGCCCATTACAAGAATGCCACCGGCAAGCTTACGGTTCTCACCACCGGCGGCAATCTGCATATCTATAATGTCAGTGGCTGCTTTGGCCTGATCAATAGCGGTGACACCGCTACGTTCAGCGGCAGCTACACGATCACTCCGAAGCAGGCCATCAGCAGCCCGTGACCATGCCGCCCAGCGCTGACCGCCCGCCGCACCTCGCCGCGGGCGGTCAGCGTGCCGCCCGCCGGCTGGCCGGGCGCAAGGTCCTGGTGGTCGGCGGGGGCGGGAGCCGGGAAGGCCCGGCGGGCAACGGGCACGCGATCTCGGTGCTGGCCGCCCGCGAGGGCGCGGCGGTCGCGGTGGCCGACATCGACCCGCGGGCCGCGGCCGGCACGGTCGGCGCGATCGAGGCGGAGGGCGGCACCGCGGCCGCGGTCATCGCCGACGTCCGCCGTCCCGATGACTGCGAGCGGCTGGTCGCCGAGGCGATCGCGGCCCTGGGCGGGCTGGACGGGCTGGTGCTGAACGTGGGCATCGGCAAGGGCCGGGGCCTGGCCGGCACCGACAGCCGGACCTGGGACGAGGTCCTCGCGGTCAACCTGCGCTCGCACTTCCTCGTGGCCCGGGCGGCGCTCCCGGCGATGAGCGGCGGGGCGGTCGTGTTCATCGGCTCGCTGGCCGGGCTGCAGCCCGGCACCTTCTCCCCCTCCTACGACGCGTCCAAGGCGGCGCTGATCGCGCTGTGCCGGCACACCGCCATGGAGGGCAGCCGCCTGGGCGTCCGGGCCAACCTGGTCGCCCCGGGGCTGATCGACACGCCGATGGGCCGGGGCGCCTCGCGGACCCGGCCGGGGCGGGACGCGGTGCGCATCCCGCTGGGCCGCCAGGGCACGGCCTGGGAGGTGGGCTGGGCGGCGGTCTTCCTGCTGTCCGCCGAGGCGAGCTACATCACCGCGCAGGTTCTCGTCGTGGACGGGGGACTCGGTATCCTCCCGAGGCGTGACGATGTCTCCAGATGACCCGCCGGGCGACGGCGGCGCGCCGCGCATCGCCCCCGCCGCGGCACAGGGCAACCCGGAAGAACTCCAGTCGCTGCTTGACTCGCTGGGCCGGCCGCCCAGGCCCGCGGCGAACCTGTTCCTGACCCTCGCCCGCCACCCGGTGCTGCTGCGCGACTATCTGCCGCTCGGCTCACGACTGCTGCTCGGCGGGACGCTGCCGCCGCGCGACCGGGAACTGGCCATCCTGCGCACCGCCTGGCTGTGCGGCTGTGACTACGAATGGGGCCACCATGTGCGGTTCGCCGCCCGGGCGGGGCTGAGCCCCGGCGAGGTGGCCGACGTGCGCGACCCGGCAGCAGCGCGCTGGAGCGGGCACGACGGCGCGGTACTGCGCGCCACCGGGGAACTGGTCGGCGGCCACGCGGTGAGCCAGGCCACCTGGGACGCGCTGGCGCAGGCCTATGACGACGCCGCCATGATCGAGTTCACCATGCTGGTCGGGCACTACGCCATGCTCGCCGGGCTGCTCAACTCGGCGCGGGTCGCCCGGGACGCCGGGACCGAGGGCTTTCCCCCCGGTCCCGGCCGGCCCTGAGCGTCGCGTCCCTGCCTGAGCGTCACGTCCCCGCGGTGGTCATCGCCAGGGTCACGCCGATGTTCGACTGCCCGGCAAGCGTGCGGGATGAAATGTGCTTCGCCTCTTGCCGTGGCACTTGGATCGGCGCACCCTATTGCCTATGGTGCGGTGGGTCGCGCTCACGCTCGGTTCCGCCCTGCTCGGCCGGGGGAACCTGTTACTGTCCGGGCTGCTCTTCGTCGTCGGCGTGGTTGTCTTCTATGTGGTGTCGCTGCAACTGCATCCCCGGCGCGTGTGCCGGGCCTGCGGGGGAACGGGGCGGCACCGGGGGGCGATGTTCCGGTGGGGCGACCGGGCGTGCACCAGGTGCGGTGGCGGGCCGCGGCACCGCAGGTGGGGCGTCCAGGCACTGTACGGCGGCTCGGGGCAGCGCACCTGGGCCGAGCGGGCGGCAAAGAACGCTGGGCGGCGGCGGGGCGCGGTCCGGTAAAGCCACCCTCAGCTAGCGGTGCTCAGCGAGCGTGGTGAGCGTGCCCGCGTCCCCGGGCAGGATCGTGTTGCCGACCGCGGTGCAGCCGTCGGCCGGCCCGCAGGACAGCCCGGTCAGCGAGGGGTTGCCGGTCGCCGGGTTGGGGGTGGGCTGGATCACCCACTGGCCGTGGTCGCGGTGGAAGACCAGCGTCGTCCCATGCCCGCCCCCTCGGCTGCCCGCATCCCGCGGCTGCGGCGACGGCACGCGGACAGTATCCGCCCTGTACCGGAACGTTATCAGGAGGCGGACCGGAATCCGGACAAAAGCCCAGGTCAGGTACGAGAGCGGGCAGGCGGTAGCGTCGAGCAGGTGACCGCATCCCGGTTCGTCGTCCAGCTTCACGACGCGACAACGCTGCATTTCGACCTGCGCGTCCAGGCGGGCGCGGTGCTGCGGTCGTGGGCGGTGCCCAAGGGCCCCTCGCTCGACCCGGCGGTGCGCCGGCTGGCCGTGCCGGTCGAGGACCACACCCTGGAGGCGGGCGAGTTCGAGGGCGTGTACCCGGATGCCCGGCGCGGCAGCGGGGCGGTGATCATCTGGGACGAGGGCCCGGCCGACATCACCAGGGACGAGCCGGGCCACCTGTCGTTCGTGGCGCACGGCAGCAAGCTCGCCGGGGGCTTCGCGCTGACCCGGACCGGGCAGCGGCGCTGGGTCCTGGTCAAGGCCCGTGACGAGCACGCACGGGAAGGCTCGGATATCGCTGCCGAGCGCCCGGCGAGCGTGCGCACCGGCCGCACCTGGCAGGACCTGGCCCGCGAACGGGCCGGTGGCGCCCGGCCCGGCGGCTAGCTGTTCTGCCGCCGCGGTGATGCCTAGCGGAAGTCGCGGCTGGGGGCGGCGGCGGCCACCCGCATCCGGCGCAGCCGGGTGGCGAGCAGGCTGACCGAGCCGTCCAGGCGCTCCACCCGGCCGTATACCAGCAGCGCGCTGGCGTCCATGGCGATCCGGCGGTAACGCTGCCATACCCCCGGCGGGCAGATCACGTTCGCCATCCCGGTCTCGTCCTCCAGGCTCAGGAACACCACCCCGCGCGCGGTCCCCGGCTGCTGCCGGTGGGTGACCAGCCCGGCCACCACCACGGCCGCGCCCGGCCGGGCGGTCCGCAGCGCGGCGGCGGCGATCACCCCGTCCTCGGTGAGCCGCTGCCGGACGTGCGCCACCGGGTGGGTGCCGTAGGTCCCGGTGGCCCACAGGTCGGCGAAGGTCTCCTGGGCCGCGGTCATCGCGGGCAGCGGCGGGGCCGCCAGGCCGACGGTGGTGCCGGGCAACTGGCCGGCCCTGATGGTGGCGGCAGCCCCGGCCGCCCACAGCGCCTCCCGCCGCGGCACCCCGAAGCAGCCGAACGCGCCCGCCATGGCCAGCGCCTCCAGCGACCGGGCCGGCAGGGCGGTGCGCCGGGCGAAATCCTCCAGGCCCGTGTATGGCTGGCCCGCCACGATCCGGGCGGCCGGCTCGGTGCCCAGGCTCCGCACCGCGGCCAGGCCCAGCCTGATCGCGGGCTGGCCCGGCACCGGGCGCCCGCCGGACGGGGCCCGGGCACTCGCCGGCTCCCCGGTGCCCGCCGGCTCCCCGGTACCGGCCGGCTCCCCGGTACCGGCCGGCTCCTGGGTACCACGGGGCCCGCCAGCGCCGGGGACGGTGGGAGTGGCGGGCGGATCGTATTTCAGCGGATCCTCAAGAGTGGCGAGGATCCCGCTGGCGTTCACGTCCACGCCGCGCACCTGCACGCCATGCCTGCGGACATCACCGATCAGGCTGGCCGGCGAATAGAAACCCATCGGCTGGGCGCGCAGCAGCGCCGCGGTGAACGCCGCCGGGTAGTAGCACTTCAGCCACGCGCTCGCGTAGACCAGGTAGGCGAAGCTGATCGCGTGCGACTCGGGGAATCCGTAGCTGGAGAACGCCAGGACCTTGGCGTAGACGTCCCTGGCGACCTCGTCGGGGATGCCCCGTTCCGCCATCCCGGCGAGCATCGCCCCGCGCAGTTCCTCGATCCGCTCCGGGCCGCGCTTGGAGCTCATCGCCTGGCGCAGCCGGTCCGCGCCGGCCGGGCTGAACCCGGCGCAGTCGATCGCGAGCTGCATCATCTGCTCCTGGAACAGCGGGACCCCGAGCGTCTTGCCCAGGGCGCGGCGCATCGACGGATGCGGCAGCGTGGCTTCCTCGGCGCCGTTGCGGCGGCGCATGTACGGGTGCACCGAGCCGCCCTGGATCGGGCCCGGCCGGATCAGCGCGACCTCCACCACCAGGTCGTAGAACTTCCGCGGCCGCAGCCGGGGCAGCGTCGCCATCTGGGCACGGGACTCGACCTGGAACACCCCGACGGTGTCCGCGGCGCACAGCATGTCGTAGACGCCGGGGTCCTCCTGCGGGAGCGAGTGCAGGTTCCAGCGCACCCGGTGATGCGCCGCCACCAGCTCGAAACAGTCCCGCAGCGCGGTCAGCATGCCCAGGCCAAGCAGGTCGAACTTGACCAGCCCGGCGAACGCGCAGTCGTCCTTGTCCCACTGGAGCACCGACCGGCCCGGCATCCGCGCCCACTCCACCGGGCACACCTCCCCCACCGGGCGGTCGCAGATCACCATCCCGCCCGAGTGGATGCCCAGGTGCCGGGGCAGCCTCTGCATCCGCGCGGCGAGCGCGACGACCGGTTCGGGTACCTCCGCGTCCGGCGGGATCGGCTGGCCGGGCCCGTATTCGCGGGGGCCGACCTGTTTCGCCCACCGGTCCTGCTGCGCGCTGTCATAGCCGAGGGCGCGGCCCGCGTCGCGCAGCGCCATCCGCGGCCGGTAGGTGATCACGTTGGCTACCTGGGCCGCCTTGTCCCTGCCGTACTTGCCGTAGACGTACTGGATCACCTCCTCGCGGCGGCGATGCTCGATGTCCAGGTCGATGTCGGGCGGCCCGTCCCGGCCCGCCGACAGGAACCGCTCGAAAAGCAATTCATGCAAAACGGGATCGACGCTGGTGATCCCCAGCGCATAACAGACGGCGGAGTTCGCGGCCGAGCCACGGCCCTGGCACAGGATGCCCGCCTCCTCGCAGAACCTGACGATGTCGTGGACGATCAGGAAGTAACCGGGGAAGCCCAGCTCCTCGATCACCTTGAGCTCGCGGGCGATCTGGGCGTAGGCGCCGTTGACCCGCTCGGCGCGCTCGGGGCCGTAGCGGTGCGGGGCCTTCTTGGCGACCAGCGCGCGCAGCCAGGTCGCCTCGGTGTGACGGCCCGGCACGGGGAAGTCGGGCAGCCGGGGCGCGATCACGCCGAAACCGAACGCGCAGTCGCGGGCCAGCCTTGTGGTGTTCTCCAGAACTCCGGGGTACCGCCGCAGCCGGTGTGCCATCTCCGCGCCGGACCGCAGGTACGCGCCGCCGGAGGCGGCCAGCCAGCCGTCCATTTCGTCCAGGCTGCGCCGAGCCCGGACGGCGGCCAGCGCCTGGGCCAGGCGGGCGTCACGGGGGGCCGCGTAGTGCACGTTGCCGGTGGCGATCGCCATCGTGCCGGTGGCCTGGGCCAGTTCGTACAGGGCGTCGTTGCGCTCGTCGTCCTCGGGCAGGTCGTGGCTGGTCAGCTCGACCACGACGTTGTCGCGGCCGAAGGCGTCGCGGAGCGTTTCGAGTTCCTTGCGTGCCGCCTGCGGGCCTCCGGCGGCGAGCGCGGCGCGGACCGCGCCCTTGCGGCAGCCGGTGAGGATCACCCAGTGACCGTCCTGGGCCCGGGCAAGTTCATCGAAGTCGTAAACGGGGCGGCCCTTCTCGCCCCCGGCGAGTTGCGCGACGCTGATCGCCCAGCACAACCGCCGGTACCCGGCCGGATCCCGGGCGAGCACCAGCAGATGCTGGCCGGCCGGGTCGGGGGGGCCGGCCCGGGCTTCGGCCCGGGCTTCGGCACGGGCTTCGGCATGGGCTTCGGCACGGGCACCGGCATGGGCCTCGGCACGGGCACCGGCATGGCCCGGGGCCCGCGACGAAGGAACGGGGCCCGGGGCCACCGGGGGGCTCCAGGAGGGGCGCTCCCCCGGGCCAACACTCAGTTCCGCGCCGAAGGCGGTGCCGAGTTCGGCGCCGGTCTGCTCGGTGAGCTTGGCGGCCGCCTGGGCGAACTGCGGCACCCCGTACATGCCGTTGTGGTCGGTGATGGCCAGCGCTTCGAGGCCGAGCCGGGCCGCCTCGGCGACCAGTTCGGCGGGGCTGGAGGCGCCGTCCAGGAAGCTGTAGGACGAGTGGCAGTGCAGCTCAGCCCAGGGCGGGGCGCTGCCGGGCGTGGCTGGGGCGGGCAGCCGGGTGACCGGGCGCGGCGGCTGGTCCGGTTCGATGTCACCGGGGTCTTCGGCCGTGCCCCAGGACAGCCGCCGCTCCAGCTCGCGCCACGAAACCGGCGGGTTATCCCATCCCATGACCCGTCTCTCTCGTCGTGATCATGACTTTGGTGGGGGCATAGGCCCACCAAAGTCATGATCACGAAGCCGGGCCGGACGGAACCGGTGATGATCATGGCGATGTGGCCCTTCCATGGGGGGCCGGATCGCCATGATCACGAGAACTGGGGCCGCCTCAGTCATATCTCGCCTCGATCTGCCAGCGGCTGTCCTGGACCGCGGCCAGCCAGGCGGCCCCGTCCTCGGTGACGAGCTGGAACCTGGCCCGCCGCCGCGCGGCCTGGGGCCGCCACCAGCGTTCGGCAACGGGCCAGGGGCCGGCCCACGCGGTGATCGCCAGCCACGGCCCGGTACCGGCCGACATCCGGGCCGGGGCCGCGGAGACCTGGGCGCGCCCGGTGACGGTGACCGGGGCCCCGGTGCCGTCGGTGACCCTGGCGGGCAGCGGGTCCTGGCACACGGTGGCCGGGACCGGCACGGGGATCCGCCCCGGCCAGGGCCGGTCCGGCGGGCGTTCCGGGTCGCGGGTGTCACCGAACGGGACCAGCGTTGCCTGTTCGGCCGGGCCGCGGCCGCCGGAGGGCACCGGCCGGGTCACCGCGCCGTGGCCGAGCATGGCCTGCACCCGCAGGGCGGCGCGGGCGACCCGGTCGCTGACGACCGCGTCGCCCCACAGGCCGAGCTGCCGGCCGTGGGCCCGGACGACCTGGTCGGGGATCAGGCTGAGCAGGGTGATGCCGCCGGGCTGGACCCCGTCCTGGTGCTCGTCCCCGCGCCCGCCCCGGCCGCCCCGGCGCTCGCCCTGGGTGTCCCGGTGCTCGCCCTGGGTGTCCCGGCGCTCGCCCTGGGTGTCCCGGCGCTCGCCCTGGGTGTCCCGGCGCTCGCCCTGGGTGTCCGGGCGCCAGCCGGCCAGTTGCCAGCGGACCCGCTCGGCCACCGCCAGGGCGGACAGCAGCCCGTCGTGCCGCCACAGCCTCGCGTGCTCCTGCCCGTCCTCGCTGATCACCCGCACCTGGACGCACACGCAGGCAAGGCCACGCGCGGCGAGGCCGTCGTGCATCCGCTCGGCGAGCGCCTTCGCGGCGAACACCACGGGCTCGGCCAGCTCCGCTGGCGGATCGAACCCGGCACTGACCGGCAGGTCGGCCGGGGGCGGGCGGGGATCCAACGGGCGCGGCTCCAGGCCGCGCGCCAGCCGGTGCGCGATGCCCCCCGGCGTACCGAACCGGTTCACCGCCTGGCTGACCGGCAGCCGGGCGAATTCCCCCAGCGTCACGATGCCCAGCCGGGGCAGCAGTTCCGCCATCTCCGCGCCGTCCAGCCGCAGCAGTTCCGCCATCTCCGCGCTGCCCAGCACGCTGACCGGGTACGGGGCAAGGAACTCCCGCGCCTGCCCCGGCGGGACGATCGTGACCGTGCCCGGCGCCGCGGCGCGGGCGGCGAGCCGCGCGGCGAACAGCCCGTCGGCGATACCTGCCCGGCAGGCGAACCCGCCGCCGGTCACCGCCTCGATGATCTTCCCGGCGAGCGCCTCCTCCCCGCCGAAGTACCGGGCCGGGCCGCGGGCGCCGATCGCGCAGGCACCCGGCCGCAGCACCTCCACCCGCGGGCAGAGTTCCGCCACCAGGGACACCACCCGCTCGAAAGCCCGCCCGGAGTCCGGGTCCGGCGGCACCGGCCACTCCGGGCACCACACCACCAGCACCCGGACGGGGCCTGCCGTTGTCACCCGGTGTCTCGCATTGCCGTGACCACCTGTTCCGCCGGGCCTACCGAGCCGTCCGGGCCCGGCAGCCACAGCCAGCGCGTCCGCGGCCGCGCCGCGGCACCCCGGCCGTCCGCCACCACCAGCACCCGCCGGGCCCGCAGCCGCCCGTGACCGGCCTCGATCCCGGCCCACTCCTGGCGGGTGACGAGCAGCCGGGCCTGGGCGCCGTCCCAGTCCCCGGCCACCACGAGCACGCCACCGCAGCGGCGCAAAACAGCCTCCAGCCGCCGCCGCACCTGGGCGGGCGCGTGGCCGGGGGGCCGCAGCAGCACCAGCTCACAACCGTCCAGCAGCGAGGCCACCACTTGCGGCCAGGCCGAGCCCGGCTCCGCGACCAGCAGCATCCGGCCGGGATCCAGGCCCACGTCGGCCGCCGCGCTCACTCCCAGTTGCGGCACCCCGGCCACCGCGCACCAGGCCCCGGCCACCGACGCGCCAGCGGCCAGGGCCAGGCAGAGCAGGCTCCAGCGCCCGGCCGCCACCACCGAACCGCGGGCCAGCCCGCCCGGCAACAGTTCGCCCAGGGCGGGCAGCACCGGCAGCGCCCCGGCCGGCGGATTCCCGGCGGGCAGCGCCCCGGCCTGGAGCGCCCCGGCCTGGAGCGCCCCGGCCTGGAGCACCCCGGCCGACAGCGCCACGGCCGGCGGATTCCCGGCAGGCAGTTTGCCGGCCCACGGATTGCCGGCCGGCGGATTGCCGGCCGGGGGATTACTGACCGCCAGCACGCCGGCCGCATTTCCACGCGCTGATAGCCGTGTGACTCGTGTGATCCCCGCGTTCACCTTGACACTATCGAACATAAATTCGATATATGTCAAGGTCACAGCGCTGTTGTGGGTCATCAACGCGATGTAACCGCGGCCGTGGCCGGGGTTATCAAACCGGTAAGAGAATCCCCGGAATTAGGGATAATGCGGCGCGATCACGTTTTCGCGATCAAGGAATTTATCGCTGCGGGAGCGACACCGAGGTCATGATGAACGCCAGGACCTCGGCCTCGTAGCGCATCCGGTCGTAGCGTCCCGCCGGGCCGACATGCGCGCCGGCACCCAGTTCCGGGCGGAACAGCAGCCGGCCGGTGCCGCCGCCGCCGCTAGCGCCGCCGGCGCCGGTGCCGCCGGCGCCGGTGCCTCCGGCGCCGTCACTGCGGTCGCCGGTGCCGCTGGTGGCCCTGAGCCTGGCGGCCCACTTGGCCGGCTCATGTATCAGCACCCGCGGGTCGTGCAGGCTCCCGGTGACCAACAGGTCGGGGCGAGGCCCGGCGGGCACGTTGTCGTACGGGCTGTAGGACTCCATGTAGGCGCGGATGCGGGATCCCTGGGGTCGCCCCACCCGTCCCACTCGTTGACGGTGAGCGGGATGCCCGGGTCCAGCATGGTGGTCACGCAGTCCACGAACGGGACCTCGGCCACCACCGCCGCCAGCGCCGCGGCGCCATGGAGAAAACCGCGCCCTGCAGCAGGCCGCCCGCGGAAAGCCCGCGCGAGACGATCCGGTCCGGTGCCGCCCAGCCCTGGCCGGCGAGTATGTCGGCGGCGGCGATGAAGTCGGTGAAGGTGTTGCGCTTGCGGTCCAGCCGGCCGTCCAGCCACCAGCCGCGGCCACCCTCCCCGCCCCGGACGTCGGGCCTTCGTGCGTCATCATGAAGTCATGCCCGTTCCTCCGCCGGCCCGCGGGCCGGCCTCGTCTCGATGGTCCCTGTGGTCACAGGACTCATTCCTGTCGATCGGATCGCGGGGTTCTGTGCTGTCCATCGGCTCGGTGGGCTCCGCGTTGTCGGTGGGCTCTGTCGGCTCGTTCGCCTCACTGTTCTCCGCGGGCTCGGCCCTGTCTGTCTTGTCCCTGCTGTCGGCACGGTCCTGCCTGGCGGTCATGTCGTACCGCTCCGTCCGCGCACTGATGTCAGCGCCGCAGGCGACGGGCAGGGGCAAGGCAGCAACGCGGCACGGCGCGTCCCGGTAGCGATCACCAGGCGTCAGCCTCTCCGCGCGGTACTGCCCCTGCGGGCGGCGAGGCGGCGGAGGGCGGCGCGGGCTACGGCGGGTCGGTGGTGGCCCAGAAGGGGGGATGCGCGCAGGAAGCTGCCGTAGCGCGCGGCGCGGCTTGGGCGTGGCCGCCCGGGCCGTGTTGGCGCTTGGGTTCTAGGCGGCCTGGCTGGGTGGGCCGTGACCGGGTGGACCGTGGCTGCGCACGGTGCGACCCTCGGGGCTGATGGCGGTGGTGCCGCCGTCGGCGTGCAGGACTAGCCGCCAGCCCCAGCGGTGGATCACGGTCAGGTGATGGAACCTGCACAGCAGGACCAGGTTGGGCAGGGCGGTTGGCCCGCCGCAGGATCGGGGAACGATGTGGTGCACCTCGCATACGCTCGCTGGCTGGTCGCACCCGGGAAAGGCACATGCCCGATGACGGATGGTCACCGCGCGGCGCAGGTGGGCGGGAATGCTCTCGGTAGCCGCGCCGATGTCCAGCGGCAGGCTGGCCGTGGTCAACGGCTTGCCGTCGAGGGTGGCCCGCAGCCGGGCGGCGAGCCCGGCGGGGCCGGACAGGGCGTCGGCGGCTAGGCCGAGCAGCGCCCGGCTCAGTCGCTGGCGAGTGGCCGGGCTGAGAGGCTGGGGTGCCCGGCCCCGGCCGGAGTCCGGGTCCTGGGCGGAGTCCGGGCCCTGGGCGGAGTCCGGGTCCTGGGTGAAGTCCGGGTCGCGGGTGGCGAGGTAGACGCCGGTCAGCCGGTCCAGGACATCGCCATCGACGTGACCGGTCACAACCGGCACGATGGTGGCGTCGCACGCGGCGGCATCAGCCTCGGGGCCCGTGAGCCAGCCGAACTGGGCTGCCCGGGCGCCCATCCAGGCACTCTCGACTGTGGCAGCGCCGGGAGTACCGCGGAGCTGCGACAAGGTCATATGCACCTGGATCTGGGCGGGCTGCCCAGCGCGGCCCGGGAGCATCCCAGCGGCGATCAGCCGCCGGGCTGCCTCTTCGAGGGCGTCGTGGCGGCGCTGGGCGGCGGTGCGGATGTCCTCCGGCCCGGCCCGCTTGGCTAACGCGTCCAGCACGGCCGACAGCGCTGCCGAACATCCCGGGGTCAGGTCACCGGTCAGGCGGCCCGCGCCGCCGAAGGTCACTCCCAGCCATACGGCGCGGTCCGAGAATCGGCTGCCTGAGTCTTCGCCGCCTGCGTCCTTATGGCTGCGCTCATACATCTCCCGGGCCAGGCCGGCCAGCCCGGCCAGGTCCGCGCCCGCGCGGGCCGCGCCGACCAGGATCTCATCCGCGTCACTCCGGCGGGCCTCGGGGAGCTGGCCGGTCCATTCACACAACTGCCGCGCCCACGACTCCGATAGGTCCCCGGTGGCCAGGGCCCCGGCGATGACCGGGTGCGCGGCGAGTCGCCGCATCCACCCCACCGCTCCCGCAGCCGCTCCGGTGGTGATCCGGCCCTGCCATTTCAGCCAGGTGCGGGCGCTGCCGTGCCCGTCGTCTTCATAGGTGGCCTGGGATGCGAAGGCGGCCAGGATCCGGGCCCGGGCAGCGGTGTGCTTGGACTGGGCGCGTTCCAGCGCCCGTAACGCCTCGGCCTGGAGGTCCCCGGGCAGGGACGCGGCGTCGGCGGCGGCCAGGTGATCCAGGGCATGGTCGAGCATGGCCAGCGCCTCGGTCACGCTGGCCGGCCGGCCCGGCCCGTCGCACATCCCGGTCACCTCCTGCCCGCGGGCCCCGGCCCCACGAGCTCATATCTCGAAAACTAATTCGATAATAGCATGGAGCGCCGACATTTAGCCGCCATGGCGGCGGGCAAGGGAGGGTATTTGTCCGGGGTTATCCGGGTGTTTGCGCGGTTGTGACGCGGTCTGGTGAGCGCCATTCTCTGGACCAAGATCCCCAGGTACAGCACCGCGCTGGCCGGCCTCGGGTACGTGGGCGCGGCCCGATGCGATAAAAGGCGGTTCAGCCGATGAGTCCTCGAATGCCCGCGGTCGATCGGCACCGGTTACGTCCACCTGTGGACGAACAATACGTCCGGCAACCTCAGCGCGAACTGCGGCAACGGCTCGAACACCTCGACCAACTGGGGGGAGCCCGGCAATTCGGCAGCGTTCCCCTGGATGGCTGGTCAACACCAGGGTGGTGTTCGGGGTGCCGACCCCGAGCGGCCCCGGCCAGGCCGGCACGCAGTGGCAGATCCACCCGGACAACTGGGGCTGCGTGACCATCATCAACAGCGGCGGGGGGGGCCACGTTCGCCGGGCAGTACGCCATCTTCGTGGAACGGGCGCCAGTCACCCGGTCATGGGCCACCAGTACACCGCGAATATCAGATCCGGCCCGCCCACGGCGGGCACGATCCAGTGGACCGCCTCCGCCGGCCAGAGCCTGACCTTGATCTGCTACGACCCGAACGGGCAGTGATCTGCTACGACCCGAACGGGCTGTCGATCTCGGGCTATGCGACCTGGGATCAGCTCAGCAGCGGCCAGTGGGTCTATGACGGCCTGATGAACACTCCGCCGGGAGGCCCCACCGGCCTGCCCCGGTGCGCGGACTATCCGCCGAACCTGTGAGCAGCAGGCCGGCCAGGCCGAGCACCTCTCGACCAGGTAGTGCAGGCCGGCCTTACGGGTAGCCGGTCATGAGTAGCCGTGCCCCCACCTGTCGATCCGTTTTCTGGCGGCGTTGCCAATGGTGATACCGGCAGCCAGCACGGCCAGCGTGCTGAAGATCACTGCTAGTCCCTTGACCAGCTTCATATGATCCCGCGTGCCGTTCCGGGCAGAAGCGTGCTGACCGGCGGCATGTTGCCGGGAGGGCTGATCAGGTTCTGCAGGCTGATCAGGTTCTGCGGATGGTATGGACATGGTGATCCTCCTTAACGGGAGAAGTCGCGGAACCGGAAGCCCGCCGCGGCCGGCCGGCATTGTCACCTGACCTGCGCTGCCCGCGTCCGGGCCGTACTGGGCTTGTCCGGCGTGCGCTGTCATGTCACAGGTGCCGCGCTCGAACCTGCTGGCTGCCTGGCCTCGACTGCCCGGCGGGGGATGAGAACCGCGATGACGAGCCCGATCAGGGTGATGACCAACATGGTGGCGAGGGCGACGGCGAAGGGCGTCCCCGCGGGCTGTGTGACGGCGACCAGGACCGAGCCGACCAGGGCGGTGCCCAGCGATGATCCCAGGTTGGAGACGCTGCGGGACAGGCCGGATATGTCACCCTGGTCGGCGTCGGGGAAACTGGACTGGACGACGTTGACCGACGAGGTCAGCATGATCCCGATCCCGGCCCCGAACAGCAGCAGCCCAGGCACCCAGGACAGGATCCCCGAGTGGGCCCTGACCAGCAGCAGCAGCAAGATCATGCCGATGGCGGTGGCCAGGAAACCGGCGATAATCAGCCACCGCTGCGGGTGCCGCCTGGCGAACCTGTCCGCGGCCGCGGAAGTCACCAGGATCCCAACGGTTGCCGGGGTGAGCATCAGGCCGGTCTGGATGGCGTTGTAGTGGTTGACCTCCTGGAGGTAGACCGAGACCACGAAGAATGATCCCTGCAGGATGAGCCACTGGATGGTCTGGGTGGCCATCCCCAGGTTGGCGATCCGGTTGCGGAACAGCCGCAGCGGCAGCAGCACGTCCCTGCCCTTGCGCTCCGACGACCGGATGTGCAGGAAGAACCACAGCAAGAACAGCGCGCCGATGGCTACGAACAGCCACACCGGGGAAATCGAGCCTTTCGGTATCACCACCGTGTTCCCGATGGTGAAGTCCGCCCGGGACTTGAAGAAGCCGTAGGTCCGCGATTGCAGCAGCCCGAGCACCACGAAGAACAATCCGGCCGCTGACAGGACCGCCCCGGTTAGGTCGAAGCGTGGCTTTGGCCCTGGCCGGGCCGGGTCGGCGATCTTGCGGGCGAGCACGATGATCCAGGCCACCACCAGGACCTGCAGGACGAACGAGGCCCGCCAGCTGATCGCGCTGGTGACCAGGCCGCCGATCAGCGGCCCCGCAGCGGCGCCCAGCCCGCCCGCCCCGCTGACCACGCCGAAATACCGGGCCCGCGACTTGACATCCGGAAAGGCCACGGTGACCAGGATGTAGATAGGCGGGATCATCAGCGCTGAGCCGATGCCTTCCAGCAGCGAGTACCCGACGATCAGCAACCCGAGCCCGAACGACAGCGCCGCCACCAGGCCCCCGGCCGCGTAGACCGCCAGGCCTATCACGAAACATCTCTTGCGTCCCCAGATGTCGGTCAGCTTGCTGCCGGGGATCATCAGCGCCGCCATCGTCAGCGTGAACAGCGTGATCGCGGTTTGCACGCCGGCCACCGTCGTGCTCAGGTCCCCGGCGATCGCGCTGATGGCCACGTTCATGTTCGTGGCGGCATAGCTGGCGATGAACTGAGCCAGCGCCAGCGGCAAGATCATCGCCCGCGCCGTTGCGCCCGCCTCGGACGCAGCCGTGTCAGTCACCGGCGCCCGTCACCCGCCTGACGCCACCGTGCACCGGACGGCCTGCCGCGTGCAGCGACCGCCGCCCGCGATGGCACCTGACGTGCTTCTCATACGCGACGACGCCGGCCGCAATCACGTAGGGCCCGCGGAGCCGCTGAAGCTTAGCCGAGACGTCGCGGTAGTCCAGGTCGGGATGATCACCGCAGTCACAGCAGACGATCTCAAACGCATCCGTGTAGCCTCCTTCCGGCCAGCCTGCCACTACGCGGACGGGGCGGCGCCGAAGGACCACCGTCCAGCCAAGCCCCGGTTGATCACGGACCGTCACACCGGCTCCCTATGCGGTCATGTTCTGGCGGCTGCCGTAGGTGCACAACCCGTAGAGGGCGACCACGTCCATGGCGATGATGGTCAGCGACCAGAGCGGGTAGCCGGGGATGGAGAACATCTGGTCGATCGCGTTGAGCCCGATCACGGCCACCGCGAGCCAGCGGGCTAGCTGGTTACCCGCCAGCACCCCGAAGGCGGCGAGGAGTTGCACGATGCCGAGGACGACGGTGATCCAGCCCCAGGTCCGCAAATCGCCGATCACGTAGTGCGCGTCGGCGACGAACACGTTCGAGTTGCCGATCGCGGCGACGCCGTAGATGACGTTGAAGCACCCGATGACAAGGAGCAGAATGGACGCGAACGCCATAAAGCCGCGGCCATGGCGTGCTTCTTGATATCCGCTTTCACCCGTGGGCGGCCTGGCCGTCGCCGATGTCATCTCGGCCTCCTATGTCGTTGCTGCCGCGTCCGCAGCCCGCCATTGCGTGCCGGGTTACGGCCGCAACGTGAGCTGGCGCCGGTTACTGAGCCGCTGTCCCGCCTCCGTGCAGCGCTTGCTGGAGCTCTTGCTCGTCTTGCTTGGACAATGAGGTCTTCAGGACGGTGCCGCCGTACTGGCTCATCGCCTCGACGGCCTTGTCGGGTGTCACCTTCTCCAGCATCAGGAACAGCGCCGACGTGCCCGGCTTGAGCATGTCGCGCACCTGCTCCTGGAACGCCTTGTCGATACTGGTCTTGGTCAGCTTGCCCATGAGAGCGCCCATGCCCACGCCGATGGCCATGCCGAAGACCGGGATGAAGAAGAGCAGGCCGAACAGGAATCCCCAGAACATGCCCCAGGTGGCTCCGGCGCCGACGGTGTGATGGTTGGTGTGGACGTGGTAGCTGCCGTCGGTGTCCCGCACGATCACCGCGATCGCGTCTGGCTGGATGATCAGATCCTGAGCCAGCCGGCGTGCTTCATCGGCGGCGGCCGTAGCGGTCGTCTCATCCGGGTATCCGATGGCAATCAGATCGGCCATGACGTGGCCCCTTTCTCATACGTCGTTACTCTTACCCTGCTGCCGGTGTCCCGCCGAGTCCTCACCCTCGGCAGGGTGAGTTGTCCGGCGGACGAGCCTGCGCTCAGGTATGTCGGTTGTTTCGCCGCCGGCGCGTCTGTCTGCCGGGCGGGTGAGCCGGCCTGCATACTGGGCGGCCACCGGACCGGCCGTGGCTCCGTGTACGACGACGCTGAGCAAGACGGTGATCGTGATGACGGCGACGGCGTGGCCGGCAGTGGGATTGCCCAGCTCCTCCAGTGCCAGGAGAGCGAACACCACCGACGCCAGGCCGCGGGGGCCGAACCAGCCCACCACAGCGATCGTTGCCCACCCGAACCGTGCGCCGGCAAGTGCGATTGCCACCGGCGCCATCCGGATCACCGTGAGGCTCAGGATCGCGTACAGCACGATCTGCCAGGTCAGGCCCTCCACCGCGGGCGCGACCGCCACGGCGCCGAACGTGAGCCAGACCAGCAAGGACACCAAGGCCCCCGTTTCCTCGACGAACGGCACCAGGCGCTCGCCGCGCCGGCCACCCGTGGTGCCGAAGGTGAGCCCGCCGACGAACGCACCGATGAACCCGTTGCCGTGCAGGGCTACCGCGGACGCGTACGCGCACACCGCCAGGCCCAGCACCGCGGAGCCGGCAAAGCCTTCGGCGGCCCAGCCGCGCCTGCGCGCCGTGTTCACCAGCAGACCACCGGCACCGCCCACGGCCCCGCCGACGAGAATGCCCAGCGCCAGCTCGGCGGCGGCTGCGGCTGGACCGTGGCCGGCGACCTCGCCGCCCGTTGCCGCCCCCGCCAGGGCGACCGATACAAAGGGCGTGGCGATCCCGTCATTGAGCCCGCTTTCGACATTGATGAGCCGGCGGATCCTCAGCGGTACCAACGGGTTGGTCATCATGCCCGCGCCGAGTGCGGCGTCGGTTGGCGCTAGCGCCGCGCCCACCAGCAGCGCCAGCCAGATGCTGCCACCGCCGGCCAGGGCGAGCGCCAGCAAAGTCCCCAGGCCGATCGTCAGCGGCAGCGCGGCCCCCAGCAGCCGCAGGTACAGGCCAGCCTCCGCCCGCAGCTCGTGCAGTCCGACCCGCGACGCGTCAGAGAACAAGACCAGGGCGAGGGTGAACTCCGCCAGTTCCTTGATCAACTCATTACTGGGCTGGATGCCCAGGAACGCCAGCGGCCCATGGGTGAGCAATAGCCCCGCGACGACGAAGGTGATCGGCGCGGTGACGTCGAACCGCTCCAGCCTGGCCGACAGCGTGCCCCAGCCAAACACCAGGACCGCCACAATGGCCAGGTCGGCAACGCTCACAATCTCACCCGAAGCACCGGGAGGCTGTTATCCGCGTTATTCGGCCTCTGCCTTGGCCTTTTGCTTGGCTTCGAACGGGTCGGCGGGGGCGCCCTTGGGCGCCTCGCTTTCGAGTTCCTGCTTGACTTTCACGAGCTGCCGCAGCTTGTCAGCGCTCACCGCCGGGTACTGCGGATCGATTTCGATCAGGGTGTGGGCGAGAACCGCTCCCGCGCAGATCCGCGCGAACCATTTGCGGTCCGCCGGTATGACATACCAGGGTGCCCACCGGGTGCTGGTGGCGGACAGCATCTCCGAGAAGGCCTCCTGGTAGTCGTCCCAGCGCTGGCGCTCGCGAGCATCAGCCGAGGAGAACTTCCAGTTCTTCTCCGGCAGGTCGATCCGCTTGAGGAAGCGGGCCCGCTGTTCTTCCATGGACAGGTTCAGGAACAGCTTGACCACGCTGAAGCCGTTGTCGGACAGGTATCGCTCCCAGTTGTTGATCTCGCGGTACCGGCGGTCCCACACCCCCTTGCCCCTTGCCTCCTTCGGGAGCTTCTGGCGGTCGAGGTTCTCGGGGTGCACCCGGACCACCAGGACTTCCTCGTAATAGGACCGGTTGAAGATCCCGATGTCGCCCCGCGCGGGCAGGCGGCGGGCGTAGCGCCACAGGTAATCGTGGTCGAGTTCCTCCGCAGAGGGCACCTTGAAGCCGCTGACGTGCACGCCCTGCGGGTTCACCCCGCTCATCACGTGACGGATCGTGCCGTCCTTCCCCCCCGCATCCAGCGCCTGCAGGCACACCAGCACCCCATAGGTGTCCTGGGCGGCCAGCCGCGCCTGATAGTCGCACAGCAGCGCGATACCGGTTCGCAGCAGTTCGACGCCTTCTTTCTTCTTCAGGAAGCCCGCCTTGTAGCCGGGGTCGAAGTCCTTGGCCAGGTCCACCTTGGACCCCGGCTTGACCCGTAGCGGCTTGATGAATTCCGCGATGCGTGTCGCTCTCTTGTCGGCCATTGTGGGTCAGTCCCTTCTTCGCCTGCGTCCCGGCAGTGCCGGAGAGCATCGTTAGGCGGCGGCCTGGACAGCCGGCTCGGCTCCGGTTTCCTCGGGGGCCCCGGCGTGCGATACCGAAAATGGCGATCACCGCCACCGCCAGCCAGGCAACCAGGCCGAACACCTTGGTCATGCCATCGAGTTCCCGCTGCAACGGCGAACGGGACCGCTTCGTGGCGGTGACCATGCCGGCGATCTTGCCCATCTCGGTCGCCAGGCCGGTCGCGGTCACCACCACCGTCGCCGTGCCCCGGGTGACCTGGGTGTTCTGGAACACCAGATTCGTGCGGTCCCCCAGCGCGATCTCGCCTTCCGGGAGCGTCAGCCGGTCCTTGGACGCCGGCGCGCTCTCACCGGTGAGCGCGGCCTCCTGCACCTCAAGGGTGGCCGAGGAGACGATCCTCCCGTCCGCCGGGACGACGTCACCGGCCTCGAGCAACACGACATCACCAGGCACCAGCTTGGTCGATTCGACCTCCTCGACCTGGCCGGACCGGCGCACCCGCGCGCGGGGCACCTGGAGTTGTGCCAGCGCCTCGACGCTGGCCCGGGCCTTCAGCTCCTGGCTTGAGCCCATGACAACGTTGAACACCACCAGCCCGAGCACGACCACGCCCGTCGCCACCTGCCCGATGGCGAAGCTGGCCCCGCAGACGATCAGCAGCATGATGTTCATCGGGTTGGCCAGCTGGCCCCGCCCGACTACCCAGACACTCGGGGGCGGCTCTGTTGGCAGCTCGTTGGGCCCGTACTCGGCCAGCCGCCGCTCTACCTCGCCGGCGTCCAGCCCCTGATCCGGATCGACGCGCATGTGCCCTGCCGCGTCCTCCACCGAGAGCGCATACCAGGCGACGTCTTCGATGGGGGGTTTGGTTGTGGTCATTTCAGCTCCTTGATGACCTCCGCTGGACCTCGGCGGTCATCGGATCCGAGCGCCGCAACAACGCATTACCACCCAGAGCGATCACAATTCGCATCCTCAAGCCCCCTCGCTCGGGTAACCGGGCCAATGTCACAGGCATGGCGGGAATGACGGCGGCAAGGTTGATGCGCGTGAGGGGTGACTGTCACCAGCTCCCCGCCCGGGTTCGAGACGATGGCCAGATACTGTTCGAGCGGCCGGGGGATGTCGTCACCCATCCGAGGGTGATCCCCGTCTACGTGAGCGGTTTTGGGCGCTCACGAAGCCACCTCGGTGGATCCGGCGGGGAGTGCGCGCTATCGATGGCCGCGGCCGGCCTAGGCCAGCGCCGCCCTCATGCTTGGGTAGATCGGCAGCAACAGGCCCATCAGCGCGAAAGTGTGCTGGAGCACGGCGGAAGGCACCATCAGCCGCAACTCGGCATGGTTCGCGATGGCTCGCTTATGAGCCAGCACCAGCATGCGGACGCCCCAGGAGTCACAGTGGGTGGTGTCTGTCATGTCAGCAATAACGAGAGTGACGCCAGGGACGAAGGCGGAACCAAGCTGCTCGCCGAAAAGGTCGGCGTTGGCGATGCCTAGCTCGGCAGGCAGGACAACAATTCTCGGCCGGGCCCGCACCTCGGTCAGGCCCTGTGAATCGGCCATGAGCAACCACCCTCCGAGGGATCCGGTGCCACGATCCCCGGAGACGGCGCCACGGGAACGAACCAGCCCGGGGACCAGAGGCCGGTTCGCCGACAACTCTCCTCATTCTGCCTGACAGGCGACCGGCCGGCCAGCCGCCAAGCCGCCACGCCGCACACTTCACCCCCGTGTGGGTGATGCGACCGGGTACGGCGGGAGGTGAGTATTGCCAGCAACAATGCTGGGCCCTAGCTGGCACGGCACTCCGTCGAGGCGCAAACGGTGGCACACGGGCAAGGGAGGCTGTCGTGACCTACTCGATCCCTAATTTAGCGGCCGGAGCGGCTCACCGGGCTCCACGGCACGTACACGGACACCGTAATGAACACGCACCTGTGGCGTGGGCGGGCCCTGCGCCGAATCGAACGCGACCTGACCAGCTCCGATCCGCGCCTGAATATGCTCTTCTCGTTGTTCACCCGGCTGGCCATGGACGAGAAAATGCCCCGCGTAGAGACGGTCGGGCCGCTCCGGCGGCTAGCGCGGCTGGGACTGCGCGCGGACAGTCACCGGACGGGTGATGATTGGCGCGCCTGGCCCCGTACGATTCTTTAGCATCCGGCCGGGATTCTATTAGCGAGCCCGGTCCGCCCGAACGCAGGCCGGTCGTGGGCTGGTGCACCCCTTCCGCGGTCCTCGTGTCGCGCAGCGAATACGCGTGACGGTGATGAATGGGCCGGGGTTGTCCGCGTGGCCGCAGCAATGGATGACCATCGCGGGGCGTCTCAGAGCAGGCGCAGATCGACCGCCCGCTCAATGGCCTCTGCGCGTGACGCCACCCCGAGTTTTTGGTAAACCGACCGCAGATGGGTCTTCACCGTATTGCGTGAAATGAAGAGGGTGGCTGCGATCTGCAGGTAGGTGCTGGTCGGCAGGAGCTGGAGGATGCGCAACTCGGCGGCGGTCAGCGGCTCGACGAGCGGGTGACGGGACCCGGCGGCGTCCGGCTGGGTAGCGTGCACTTCGAGGGCCGCACCGATCAGATGCTCGGTGAAGGGATCCGGTCGCACCCGGGAATAGTGCTCGATGAGGTAGCTGGTCACCTGAGGTGCGGTGGTGACGAGCGTGTTGCGGTAGCCCTCGTGGCGGGCCGTCTGGAGGACACCGCCCAGGATGCCCTCGGCCATGGGGTCGCCGCGTTCGATCGCGGCCGCGGCCAGGAGTATCTTGCGTTCCAGCGCGTGCCGCGGGGTCAAGTCACCGAGTGGCGGTGACTGCAGGTGTTCCTGCGCGGCGCGGTGGTCGCCGGCCGCGAGGGCGATCTTGGCCAGCAGCGGGCCACGGCGGGCGGCGGGCAGCCTGCTCGCCAAGTCAGCGGGGGTGCGCAGGTCGCCAAGCGACAGGCGCAGCAGCGCTTCCAGCTCATCGGCCCGCCGCAGCAGCGCCGATCTGGTCCGGGCCAGGACCAGCCGCGCCCCCGCAACGGTTGCCAGCGCCTCGTGGACATGCCCCCGGGCGGCCCAGATCATGGCGCGGTCGAGCAGCGTGAGGAACTCAAACACCGGCCGCCGCTGCTCGGTTATCGAGAGCACTCGTTCGGTGAGCTGTTCCGCGGTGTCGAGGTCCCGCCGCTCCAGCGCGCTGCCGGCCAGCACGCGCAGGCAATCCACGGTGAAGAAATGCTGGCCGAACCCCAGCCGCCGCGCCTGCCGCTCAACGGCCCTGGCGGCCTCGGTGGCCTTGGCCAGGTGCCCCGACTGGAACCAGGCCAGCGCCCGCGCACCGGGCACCATCACCAGCTTGACCGGCTCGGGCAGCTCAGGTATCGCCAGGGCAACGGCCGCCTCTCGCTCAACCGCCGGGAAGTCGTCCAGGCAGTTATAGACGCGGAGGAGGACCAACGGGACCGCAGCGTTCCACTCGTCGGTGAGCTGCGTCCGCCCCTGGATGGCCCGCGCCGCCAGGGCGGCCTCGATGGCCTGGTCCAACTGGCCGGTCACCCCGTAATGGAACGACCGTACCGCCGCGAACCGGGCGGCCAGCCTCGAGTCGGCCGGGATCGGCTTCGCGCGCTCAAGAAGGTCCAGGTAGCCGCCGCCGCGCGCCATGTCACCCCAAAGCAGCAGGTCGGCTGCCAGAGCCAGCAGCTTTTCCGGGGCATCCAGTACGAGCGATGCGTCAACCGCACTGAGATCCAGTGCGGGCGGCACGACCGGGCCCTGCAGGAAGTCGGGCACGACCTGATCCTGCAGCAGGCCCAGGCCCCGGTCGGCCTGCTGCCCGGCGAGGAAATGGCGGGCCGCACGGCGGGTCTCGCCGGTCGATTCGAACCACTCGGCCGCCCGGAGCTGGAGCTTCTGTTCCCGGGCCCGGTCCCTGGTGCGCAGCTCGGCGCGCAGCACCTGGCGCACCAGATGGTGGTACCGGAAGCTCGTTCGCTCATCATCGAGGGGCGCGAGAAACAGGTTGGCCGCGTCGATGCGGCGCAGCAGCGGTGCCGCGTCCTGCCTTCCGGTGACAGCCGCGCACGTGGCCACGGTCAGCACGCCAAGGACCGACGTATCAAGCATGAACTGGACCACCTCAGGCGGCTGCTGCTCAAGGACCTCCGAGACGAAGTAATCGGCGACCGCGTGGCTACGGATATCAAGTGCCCGCGCCATCCGCGCCGGATCCTTGCTGCCGCGAAGCGAGAGCGCCGCCATCTGCAGGACCGCGGCCCAGCCCTCGCTTCGCCGGTGAAGCAGCGCCAGCTCCTCAGCGCCGACCTCCACGCCGAACCTCGCCAGCAGATCACGGCTTTCGGCAAGGGAGAAGTACAGGTCCCGGTCCCGAAGCTCGCACAACTCGCCGGCCATCCGCAGCCGGTGCAGCCGCAGTGGAGGGTCGCTGCGGCCGGCCAGCACGAGCTGGGCGTTTCCGGCGGGCCAGCGCTCGACAAGATCGATCATGCCCGTAGCGGCGGCCGCCGCTGCGGCATGGAAGTCGTCCACGATGATCGCCGACCCTGCGGGCAGCTTCGCGGCATCGTTCACGATCGATGCGGTCACGTCGGCCGACATGGCGCTGTCCATCGTCAGCAGATCGGCGGCATCGGCGCCGAACTGCGGGGCTATCCCCCGGGGAGCCTCAACGAACCCGGTCCAGAACCGGACCGGATTGGCATCGGCCTGATCGCAGGACAGCCACGAGGTAAGACCAGGTGGCCTTGCCGCCGCCCAGCTCGACAGCAGCACGCTCTTGCCCGCGCCCGCCGACCCCACCACGATGGTCAGGCGCTTGCCGGCCCCTCCCATCAGCCGGTCATGCAGTGCTGACCTTGTGACCAGGGTGGCAGGCAACATCGTCGGCCGGAACTTCGCCAGGGCGAACCTGGCGCCCCGTGCAGCGCCAGGTCCAGTCGCGCCTGATACCACGCCTCTCCCGCAGCCCACCTTCAGGCGGTATCAACAGGCCGCTCTCTCCGTAGCAGCCTTCCACCGCATCCGCCACAGCGACACCCGCTGAACCGTGATGATCCGCTCGGCGGGCGCGGGTGACATCACCCCGTACGGGGGGTTTGCCCCGGGCGCGGGGATTCCACCGCGGCGGTGCCGCAGAACCGCAGGTCACCCTGGGAGGGGTGATGACGCAGGCCACCGCCACTAGGCACGCTGGAAGCACGCAGGAGCCCTGAGGTACCCATCGTGCATACAATCGCAGCGGCCTCATCAGCAGAACCGTTCGGCGCGTGGGCCTACCTGGCCGTCTTCGCGCTCATGGCGCTGTCGTTCGCCGGGATACCAGCGGTTGGAGCAACCGTCGTGGCTGGGGCGGCCGTCCTGGCCAGCCAGGGAAAGCTCAATATTTATGTGGTGCTTATCGTGGCGGCGCTGGGCGCCGAGGCTGGCGGCCTGGCTGGATACGGCATCGGGCACAGATGGGGCCGTAAGCTCGTGGACCACCCGGATCGCTGGCAGGCGCGAAGGCAGCAGGCCCTCGCTCGCGCAGAGGCGATCTACGCGAGATGGGGCCGGCTGGCCGTCTTCTTCACCTCGACCATGGTCTCTGGCATTCTGCGAATGAAGTACTCCCAGTTCGTGGTCTGGAACTTCATAGTTGGCGCCGTATACGTGCTGTCGGTCGGGCCTGCCGCCTACGGCGCGGGCAAGGTCTCGGCCGGTCAACAGGACGCGGGCAGCCTGGGCGCACTGATCGCCGGGCTGGCGATCGCTGCCGGGTCGGTCATGCTCGCAGGACGGTACTTCCGCCGCCGCAAGGCCCGCAGGTTGCTTGCAGGCGCCAGCGCCGATACGGCTAGCGAGGGATCGGGCTGACACCTTGCCGACGTGCCAGCAGCGCTTAACAAGCGCGAGTGAACAACAGTGGCCGCACCAGCCGTCCCCAGGCACCCATCAGCCGGGGCCCGGCGGGAATACCATCCAGGCGCGCGTCGTAGAGCATGAACGTATAACCCAGCCGCCGTGCCAGCGCCCCGTCAGTGGCGACCTGATCGCCGATCACCAAGCCGGGCCGGGGGAAACCCTGATAAGCCGCGGTCCGCAGCGGCTTGCCCGCAGATGCCAGGTAGACCACCCGCTTGCCCGCGGTGCTGGGCACGACCGACGGACGGCGCGGCGAGTTCGTGGCAAAGCACACCACCTGCAGATCCGGGACCGCCGCGAGCTCGCTGAGCACCAGCGCAATCCCCTGGTCAAGGGACTCCTGGCCGCTATCCCAGTACGCGACCAGCGGCTCCACGTCGAAGATCATCGTCCGCGCCGACAGCTTCCTGGCATGCCAGGCCACCTCACCGAGCCCCGTGACGCGCTCATAACCAGGTCTCACGCGGCCACCTCACCGGATGCGCCGGGACGGCGCTGCTGGTGAAACGCGGCCAGGCGTCGCAGCGTGACCCAGTCCACCGGGGTCTTCGGCGCGGGGACGCCGGGGCGGTTCCTGGGCACCCAGACCCGGAGCGCGCCGGGGCGGATCGTGCACCGCACCGGGGTCGCTACCAGCACCGCCTCGCCATCGATGCCGACCGGGATCTGCGGCGCGTCGGCGGTGATCTCGATCTTCGTCGTGGTCAGCACGCTCAGCCCGGTGGCATGTGCGCCACGGAGCAGGCCGACGGCCTGCCGCGCGCTGTCCACCGTGACGCCCACCACGCCGAGCGTGCCGCGATCCAGCCGGGCGCGGCGGCTCAGGCCGGCGATGTCCCCGGTTCCGTAGGGGTTGTTGGCCACCAGCAGCGCCTGCGGCGCCCTGATCTCGCTGCCGTCCACCCGGGCCATGAGCCGTGCCCCGCGGTGGCCTTGCAGCAGGTCCGGGAGCAGGTCCAGCGTGGTGCCCAGCTTGTCACCCCGGTAGGCCGGGGTCTTGACGACCTCGGCATACGCGCCGAACGACGCGTTGTTTACGAATGTCTGGCCACCGATCGCGCCGAGGTCGACGCGCAGTTCGACACCATCGGACAGCGCGCCAAGGCACGCCGCAGGGTCGTCACGGTCCAGCCCCAGATCCAGGGCGAAGTGATTGCGGGTGCCCGCCGTGATCACTACGAACGGGAGGCCATGCTGGGCGGCGACGCCGGCCACCAGGGCCTGCGTGCCGTCGCCGCCCGCGACACCAAGCAGGTCGGCGCCGGCGGCGACGGCCTCCTGGGCGACTCTCGCGACGTCGGTCGGCTCCGGGCCGGCCATCAGGAACACCTCGGCGCCGAGCCGCTCGGCCTTGCGTTTCAGATCGAACTTCTCAACCTTCCCACCGCCGGACCTCGGGTTCATGATCAGGTACGGGTGCACGGCAGCCGGCGCCGCCGGCCGCTCGGGCATGTGCCCGCCCGCCCGGTCGCCCTCCGCCACCGCCAGGCGCGCGGTCGCGCCCGCGAGCACCCACGCAGCGGCCGACGCGGCGGCAACCCACAGCAGCCCGGCGTAGGCATAGACGGCGATCACCGCGACCGGCGCAAGGACGAAGGCCGCGAGCGACAGCCAGCGCCGCAGGCCCCGCTGGGAAAGGAAGAGGAACGCGGCGGCCGCACTCAGTACCGCGCCCCCCAGGCCCACGGCCAGCATCGCGATACTCCACAGGCCAGCGAAGACCGCCAAGATCACGACCGCCAGGCACCCGAAACCGAAACTCAGGCGCGCCAGCCAGCGGCGCGAGCCCGTGATCTGAGGGCCCGGCTCCGGCGTCACGGCCACCACCAGCCCAGGCGCTCCGCGGCCACCTTCCGGCCAGGCCGGCCGGGCAGGCCGAGATAGACCATCCTCTCGTCCACGGCCGAATTGTCACCCTTATGGCGGCTCCAGCGCCTCACCCAACCGGGGGTGACCAGCGGATGAATCCGAAGTGCCGCACGGCCGCGAGGGCGCCGCCGAGTCCGGTCACCCCTGAAAGGGTGATGACGCGGACCCGGCCGCCGGGCACGCTGGACAGGGCTGGCCGGGCCCGGGTTCTGTGGAGATGCGGTGCCGATGCTCAAACTGGCGCGCGGGCTGAGCCTGTCGTCATTCCGCCGCGAGTGGCTGGCCAAGGACATCGTGGCGGGGCTTGTGCTCACCACCCTGCTGGTCCCGCAGGGCATGGCTTACGCGGAACTGGCGGGCCTGCCGCCGATCACGGGTCTGTACACCTCCATCTTGTGCCTGCTTGGCTATGCCGCCTTCGGCCCGTCACGAATCCTTGTGCTGGGCCCGGATTCCTCGCTGGGGCCGATGATCGCCGCGACGATCCTGCCGCTCATCGCCGCCAAAGGCGACCCCGAGCGGGCGGTAGCACTGGCCTCCATGCTCGCGATCATGGTCGCGGCGATCATGATCCTGGCGGCGGTGGCGAAGCTCGGCTTCATCGCCGACCTGATCTCCAAGCCAACGATGATCGGCTACATGAACGGCCTGGCACTGACGATCCTGATCGGGCAGCTGCCGAAGCTGTTCGGGTTCAAGGTCGAGGCGAAGGGCCTGCTCGGTGAGCTCGGCGGCTTCGTCAAGGGGCTGGCGGATGGTGACGCGGTTGCCGCCGCGGCCGCGGTCGGGATCGCCGGGATCCTGCTGATTCTGGTCCTGCAGCGCTGGCTGCCGAAGGTCCCGGCCGTGCTGATCATGGTGGTGCTCTCGATCGCGGCGACGACGGTATTCGGCCTGGCAAGCCATGGTGTCAGCCTGGTCGGGGTGCTCCCCAAGGGATTCCCGCCGCTGACGATTCCCGATGTCCGCCTGGCCGACGTCGGGCCGCTGTTGGCGGGGGCGCTGGGGATCGCCGTGGTCTCGCTCGCCGACACGATCTCCACGGCGTCCGCGTTCGCCGCCCGCACCGGGCAGGAGATCCACGGCAACCAGGAGATGATCGGCATCGGCGCGGCGAACCTGGCCGCCGGGTTGTTCCAGGGGTTCCCCGTGAGCACCAGTGGATCGCGGACCGCGGTGGCGGAACGGGCGGGCGCGAAGACTCAGCTCACCGGCATCACCGGGGCGGCTCTGATCATTCTGATGATCGTGCTGGTCCCGGGCTTGTTCCGGAACCTGCCCCAGCCCGCGCTGGCCGCCGTGGTGATCACGGCATCGCTGTCGCTTGCCGACATTCCAGGCACTGTGCGGCTCTGGCGGCAGCGCAAGGCGGAATTCCTGCTGTCGATCGCGGCCTTCCTGGGTGTCGCCTTGCTTGGCGTGCTGCCGGGGATCGCGATCGCGGTCGGCCTGTCGATTCTCAACGTCTTCCGGCGGGCGTGGTGGCCCTACGACACGGTCCTCGGGCATGTGGAAGGGCTCGAGGGCTACCACGACATACGCTCGTATCCGCACGCCAGACATCTGCCAGGCCTGGTGATCTACCGCTTCGACGCGCCGCTGTTCTTCGCCAACGCCAAGACGTTTCGTGACGAGGTGAGGCGGCTAGCCCGGGCCGACCCACCACCCACCTGGATCCTGATCGCAGCGGAGCCGGTGACCGACGTGGACACCACCGCCGCCGATGTGCTTGAGGAGCTTGACGAAATGCTGAACGCCAAGGGCATCAGCCTGGTGTTCGCCGAGCTCAAGGACCCGGTGCGGCGCAAGATCGAGCGCTACGGGCTCACCCGCACGATCGAGGCACGCCACTTCTTCCCAACGGTCGGCGCCGCCGTCGCCGCGTTCCGCCACGAAACCGGCGCCCAATGGGCCGCCGGCCAACCCGGCGCCGACCCGGCCGCCCCAGGTCAGGCAACTGCCAATGCCGACGCGCCGGATGACGGCGCCGCATCCGCACCCGGTCGCAGGGTGCCTTGATGATTACCTGAGTGCCTCAGTGATTTGGCGTTTGTGAATCGATGACGTCAGCCACGCGCCGCAGGGCGCGGGCTGCCCGGTCCCGCGGTCTCAGCTTCCCAAGCTCCGCCACTAGCTCGGCGAGAAGCTCCCGCAACGGCGTCAGGTCAAGCACCCCCGGCTCACCGCCGCCGTTGACCACCCGTCTGGCCCGCGCGGCGCTCGTCGTCTGGCGTACCTGGTCAGAAAGGCGGCCGACGACAGCGTCGGCAAGGCGCGTGCCACTGGCAATCCTGACGTCGCCGCCGCTGAGGTCAGCGTCCGGCCCGGCAGGCGTATCGGGAGCGGCGGCAGGCGGCGGCTCCTCAGGCACCGGAATCACCCTCTTTCCGGAAGGTGTCTGTCATCGTCATTAGCGGCCAGGTTCTGACCCTCGACCTCCAGCATGTTCGAGCCGCCCCAGGAGTGTCGTCACCCATCCGAGGGTGATCTCGGTCACAGCCGCCCCGGCGGGCACGGCAGCGGAACGATCACGAGCTCCGGGTCACCCGCGGAGGGGTGATGACGCAAGCCCCGGCCGCCAGGCATCCTGACAGGACGCCAGACAATAGGAGACCGGGAGGAGCGACCCCGGTGCGATCACAAACATATGAGATCACTTTCTTGGGACGAGCCGGCACCACGCTATGCGCAGAATTCGACGACTGCGAAGTCACCATCGGCCCGGGCACGACAACCCTTCATGCCGAACTGCCAGACAAGGGAGCCCTCACTGGGCTCATGGAGCGGATCAGCGGCCTCGGGCTTGAGGTGATCGACGTGAGCCTCGTGGCGCCGCCACCCGGGCACTGACTGACCTCGCCCAGGTCACGACGGCGCTGCCGATGGGCCGCGGCGTGGTGGACACCGCCCCGGTCTCACCGGGTTCATCCCTCATCGGGTGATGTCCGGCTGTCACTCTCCCGGCAGGATCGGGGCATCGGAAGAGCGAACGACTCCAACTTCGCGCTCTGGCGGTTCCGGCTTCGGCAGCGAAGGGAGCGCTCGTGGCTGGGCGCCCGTGCGGCGTTGCGGCCAGAACGGGAGGTGGACCGGATGGCGGTACGGAATATCGCGCATCTGAGCGTTGAGCAGCGCGTGGCCAGGGGAAATGAGGCGCGGGAGCGGACGCCTGCGTCGAGTCATTCGCGGTGGGCTGCTGCCACCGACCGCGCGGACCCGGTCGCCCTCCTTGAGGAACAGAACGCTACCCGTGAGCCGGACCTGGTACCGGTGCGTCACGGCCGGATGATGGTCTCGCCGTTCACCTTCTACCGAGGCGCAGCCAAGATCATGGCGGCGGACCTGAAGGACACGCCAGTGGCCGGCCTTGGCGCCCAGTTGTGCGGTGACGCGCATCTGTCCAATTTCGGCGTGTTCGCCTCACCGGAACGGCGGCTGCTCTTCGACCTGAACGACTTCGACGAGACCCTGCCGGGGCCGTTCGAGTTCGATGTCAAGCGGATGGCGGCCAGCTTCGCGATCGCGGGCCGCAACAACGGGTTCCCCAAGGCCGACACGCGCGCGTCGGCCCGTGCGTCGGTGACGGCCTACCGGGAGGCAATGGCCGGGTTCGCACGGATGCGGACCATGGACGTCTGGTACGCGTGCCTGGACGAGGACGAGCTGATGCGGGCGGTCCGCGGCGTTGTCGCCGGGACGGCGCAGGCGGCGAAGGCCGCGAAGAAGCAGCCGAAGGCGGCCATGAAGAAGGCCAGGGAGCAGGAGAAACTGGCGGTGCGGGGCGGGAGGCAAGTGGAGAAGACCGCCGAGAGGGCACGCACCAGGGACAGCGTGCAGGCGCTGTCCAAGCTCGGTGAGCTGGTCGATGGGACCTACCGGATCGTCAGCCAGCCGCCGATCATCGTCCCGGCGCGCGACTTGGCGGCCACCTACGGCCTTTCCGTCGAGGAGGCCGGCCACGCGGTCCGCGAGCAGTTCCGCTCTTACCGGGCCACCCTGCAGGACGATCGCCGTCACCTGCTGGAACGCTTCCAGATCGTGGACATGGCCCGCAAGGTCGTCGGCGTTGGCAGCGTCGGCACCCGGGCGTTCATCGTCTTGCTCCAAGGACGCGATGCCTACGATCCGCTGTTCCTGCAGATCAAGGAGGCGACGGCCTCGGTTCTCGAGGCATGCCTGCCCAAGAGCCGATACCGGCAGCACGGTGAGCGCGTGGTCCAGGGGCAGCGGATGATCCAGGCCGCGAGCGACATCTACCTCGGCTGGACCAAGGGCCTGGATGTACGCCGCCATTTCTACTGGCGCCAGCTGCGGGACATGAAGGGCTCAGCGCTGGTCGAGGCGATGACACCGCTCGGGCTGACCTTTTACGCCCGCATTTGCGGATGGACCCTGGCCCGTGCCCACGCCCGCTCCGGAGACCCGGTCGCCATTGCCGCCTACCTCGGCGACGGCGATGCGTTCGACCGGTCGGTCACCGACTTCTCGCAGCGCTATGCCGATCAGAACGAACAAGACTTCCAGCAGTTTGTCAAGGCAGTTCGGAGCGGGCGGCTGGAAGCACTCGAAGGCGTCTGACCGGAAAGCGGACAGGGCGTGGACGCGCAGCCGGCCATGGCGGAAGTCCGCAGCCTCGAGGTGCGCTGGATCTTCCCGGGCCACCTGGAGGCCGCGATGGCCGAATGGTTTGACCGCTTCCCGGCAGCGGCGGAGTTGCAAGAGGACGTTTACCTGCTCGATCCGCACTTGCCCGGGCTTTCGGTGAAGGTCCGCAGTGCAAGGGCATTCGAGGTGAAGGCCTACCGCGGCAGTCCCGGAATCCTCGATGCGGCGGGACGCGCCCGCGGGCGCATGGAGTCCTGGCAGAAGTGGTCCTTTCCCGTTGCGCCGCCGGGCAAGCTCAGCGGTGACCTGGCCGGGTGGAGGCTGGTACGCAAGAAGCGGCGGATCAGCCAGTTTGCGCCGGCAAATGGGCGGATTCGCGCGGTCCCTGCCGGGCCGGGCGGGGAGCCGGGGTGTGCCGTGGAACTCACCGAGGTCCGCTTGAGTGGTGCGGCCTGGTGGACCCTGGGCTTCGAGACGACCGGGCCTGCCGGCTTGCTGCGCAGCCACCTTGAGGCCACCGCCGCACTCGTGTTCGCCGATCCCCCGCCGGAAGGCATGGAACTCGGCACAGAGAACTCCAGGTCCTATGTGGAGTGGCTCCGCCTCGGGTTACGGCCGGACCGCGCGGAGCAGCAGGTAATCGATGATCCGGCGGCGCCAGAGCAGGTCTGCCTGCCACAGCAGCAGGCGGGCGGCGGCCTGCTGCCCCAGCGGTGCGCCCGCAGGGGCCTCCAGGCGCGCTGCCGTGAGCCGGAGCGCGGGGGCAATGACGCGGTCGCCACACACGGTGACCTGCACCTCGGCCAGGCCGGCCGCCCGGGCGGCCGCAGCTATCTGCCCGGCTGTCATGGCCATGCCGCACCGCAGCCCGAACACCCGCAGCTGGGTCGCGCCGGCGAGCACCTCAGCGGGCGTGACAGGCCACCGCTGGACCGGAATGTCGGAAATGCTGAGCACGCCGCCGGGCCGCAGCACCCGGTAACACTCGTCAAAGAAGGCCTTCCGGGACCGGAAATGGAACGCCGCCTCCACGCTGATGACCCCGTCCACGGCCGAGTCAGCGAGCGGCAGCCGGGCAGCGTCGCCTGCCACGGGTGCGGCCGCGGCCGCCCGCAACCGGTCCCGGCCAGCGACCAGCTGCCACCGGGTGATGTTCACCGCCACCAGACGGCGCGGCCGTAAGGTCTCGGCGATCAGCGGGTCCTGGGTACCTAGCCCGTTCCCCACATCAACGATCACGCCCCCCGCAGGCAGGGCCGACGCGAGCGTTGCCACGAGCCGGCGGCAGGCGTTTTCGGCCTCATCCTCCGAACCGGGCCCTTCCCACAGCCCCAGGTTCAGCCAGCCGGGCGCCAGCGTCAGGAAAGAGTCCGCTCCGATGCTCTCGTAAACTCGCGCGGCGGGATTGGCGCCCTGCCTGACCATCGCGGCGGCGTGCCGCACGTGCTGGCCCGTCCACCCGGTGATCCACCCTGGCTTGGCTACCATCCCAGACCACTGTACGGACACCGCCCACGGCAGGGTCTGGCCATCCCGGCCCCGGCCTGCCCTGGCTGGCTCACCCAGCCCTCCCAGGAACGGCACCTGACATGCGGGGGCCGCGGTCCGGGCCGTCAGGCGATCCTGCGGGCGCCCGGCCCGGGCAGCGGGGTGACCTCCCGCGGTGAGTCCAGCACGTGCCCGTCGGTGCAGGCGACCTGAAGCTGGATGCCGGCGCCGCAGTCGCGGTGGGTGAGCTGCACCTGGGGACCGGCCGGCCCGGCCGCGTACTTGTCACCCCACTCCATCAGCGCGACAAGCACCGGGTACAGGTCCAGGCCCTGCTGGGTCAGCCGGTACTCGTGCCGGGCGCGCTGGCCGTGCTCCTGGTACGGCACCCGGCGCAGTATCCCGTCGGCCACCAGGCGGGAAAGCCGGTCGCTGAGAATCTGCCGCGGCGCCTGGGTGCGGCGCCGCATGTCATCGAACCGGCGGACCCCGTTGAACGCCTCACGCAGCACCAGGAAGGTCCACTTCTCACCGATCAGGCTCACCGCCGCGCCGATCGTGCAGTTGGCCGTGTCGTACTCGAGGATCCAGGGCCGCGCCATGACTGCATGCTAAGTCTAGTTGACAGACTCAGCAAGCAGGGTGGAGGCTGGGTTCGTGAGGCGAACCCAGATACGTGCACGGCGGGCTGGAGATTTTGACATACGACGGCCGTGCGTCACCGACCGCGAGGCCATCGCGGAGTTCCTCACTGGCCTGTCGCCACGGGCCCGCTACCTGAGGTTCTTCTCCGGTGCCCCGCCGACCGGCTCGGCCATGCTGCGCCTGCTCGGGGGCGGGGCCGCCCATACGGACGTGCTGGTGGCCACCGATGACGATGTGATCATCGGGCATGCCATGGCCGGTGACCGGGCCGGGCCGGGCGGCACCCGGCTGACCGAGATCGGCGTGGTGGTGGCCGATGGCTACCGGGGCCTGGGGCTGGGTTCCGCGCTGATACGCCGGATGGTCGCCCGCGCCCGGCTGCGTGGCGTGACCGCCGTGGTCATGGAGGTGCTCGCGGAGAACCGGCAGGTGCTCACCATGATCGCGGACCACTGGCAGGTGACGAGCGAGGACCGGTCCGGTGCCTGCATCACCATCCGGGCCCCGCTGCCGCCCGGGACGGGGCGGGAGCATCCGTGGCTGCCGGGAACCGGGAAGCATCCGTGGCCGCCGGGAGCCGGGGACCATCCGTGGCTGCCGGGAACCGGGAAGCATCCGTGGCTGGCGGGGGCCGGGACGGAAGCCGTGGCTGCCGCGATCGGAGGAGGAACGGCACGGTGAACGACGCGAACGGCAGGCGGCGCACGTACGAGTGGGCGGACCCCGCACCGTCCGCGGCCGCGGCCAGGGAACTGGACGGTATCTCGTTCTTCGGTGAGCTGATCGCGGGCCGGCTCCCGCCGCCGCCCATTGCCGCGACGCTCGGTTTCGGCTGGGTGTCCGTGGCGCCGGGGAAGGTCGTCTTCGAGATCACCCCCGCCGAGTACCACTACAACCCGATCGGGTCCGTGCACGGCGGCGTGTACGCCACGCTCTGCGACTCGGCGTGCGGCTGCGCGGTGCACAGCATGCTCCCGGCCGGCGCGTACTACACCTCGCTGGACCTGTCGGTCAGGTTCATCAGGCAGATCACCTCCCGGACCGGGCGGCTGCTGTGCGAGGGGACCGTGGAGCACCTCGGCTCCCGCACCGCCCTGGCCGCCGCCCGGCTCACCGATTCCGCCGGGAAGCTCTACGCGCAGGCGACGAGCAGCTGCATGATCTTCCGCCCCGGGTGATAGGCCGGGGCTTCCCCTGCCGCCGGCCGGGTGCCCACCGCCCGGGGCGCCCGGCCGGACGGCTCAGCGGTATCCGCCGGAGATCACCGGGACCCGTGGCTCAGCACGGGCCGTCGTCGTTCCACGCACCGGACGGGCCGCCCGGGACCTCGTCGTAATTCCACTGGTTGGCGGTCCAGTTGTGGCCGCCGTGGGAGACCACGTTGCCGGACACGTAGGCGGTGTTCGACACCCAGGCCGCGGCGCAGCTCCCGGTGGGGCTGGGCGACGGAATCGGCGTGGGCGAGGGCGACGTCGGCGTGGGCGTCGGGGTCGGGGTGGGCGACGGCGACGTGTGGTTCGCGAACGCCACCGTGAACGCGGTGAAGTCCCAGGGGTTCTGGGCCACCCCGCTGCACTCGCTGGAGGTGAAGCCGGGGTCGACCGGGGTGCACTGGCGGTCCCGGTTGAGTGACCAGAACGTGTACCGGCTCATCCCGGAGTTCTCCGCGAAGGTCAGCACCGTCTGGAAGTCGCTCTGGTAGAAGAACTCGGCGCTGTCGGTCCGGCCGTTCATGCCGGAGAAACCCTCATGCGCGTAGGCCTGCGCGCTGGACCAGCCGAACGTGCTCATCAGCTGGGCGTTAACGTCCTGGAGCGCGGTGACCTGCGAGGATGCCCCGCTGAAACCGCCGTCGAACGGCATGATCGTGTAGTCGTTCGGCGTGAAGCCCAGGCTCTTGGCCTCGTCGAGCAACTGCTGCCCGAAGTAGTTCGCGCCGGTCGTCGTGGACGGCATCGTGATCGAGATGAACAGGCCGGGGTCCTCCTGCTGGAGGATCTGCGCGGCACCGAGTTCGTTGGCGATGGCGGCCGAGTTCTCGATCTCCGGCTCCTCCAGGTCGAAGTCGAATGCGTGCAGGCCATAGGTCGTGATCACCTGCTGGTAGGCGGCGGCCGTCGCCGCGGCCGAACCGCATACCTGGCCGAGCTTGGTGCCGTTGTAGCCGCCGGCCGAGACGATGACGTCGCCGCCGTCCGCGCGGATCTGGCCGATGACGCTCGCCACCTGGGTGTCCGACGAGACCGGGTCGGTGGCGTCCCAGGACGGCGTGCAGGACCCGCCGCCCGCCAGGATGAACGCCATCTCGAAGGCCTTCTGCCCGGTGGCCGACATCACCTGGCCGACATCGGGGGCATTGGAATCCAGCGTGCTGTAGTAGGGCGCCGACTCATACCAGTTGACCGACAGCGCGGCGGCCTTCGCCAGGGCCTGGGTGGCGGCGCCGGGCGCGGCGGCCAGGGCGGAGGGCGCGGCGGCCTGGGCGGTGGGCGCGGCGGCCTGGGCGGTGGGCGCGGCGGCCAGCGCGGCGGCGGCTAACCCGCCGGTGAGCAGCACGGCCGAGCAGGCGGCCGTGACGGCGCTGGCCTTGCCATGCAGGCCGGCCGGGGCCAGCCGGCGCAGCCGGGCAAGGGGGCGCGGTGCGGTGGAGCGAGGCGGACGGCGGAGCGGGGAGTGAGGCACGGATCCTCCTTGAGCGGGAGTAAGGAGCCTTTACTAATAAGAAACTTTCCTATTAGTAAGTCGACGCTATGCCGGTCCGGTCCAGCGGTCAATCGGAATGGCGGGATCCGCGCCATTCCGGAATGGCGTCCCGCACCACGCTCACCCCGCGATGATCATGGCGTTTGGTCACGCTGAACTGCGTCTGGGTATCGCTGCTGCTGCTCGGCCTGGCCGCCGCCGCGGTCGCGGCGGACCGGCGGCTGCCGGAGCCGGCCGTATAGTGGCGCCCATGCCGGACGGCCCGCAGGTTCCACGGGAACCGGTCACCTCGGTCGCCGGGGCGATAGCGCGGATGGAGGCGATCGGCGCCGCGCTGCCCGCCCGGGACGGCCTGGCCTGTTTCAATCGCATGTACCTCGCGGTGACCCAGGCCGTGGGCGCGGACCTGGGCCACGGGTTCTTCGCCGACCCGGCGTTCATGACCAGGCTCGACGTGACGTTCGCCAACCTGTACTTCGACGCGGTGCAGGCCGCGGGCACCCCGGCGGCGGTGCCGGTGGCCTGGCGCCCGCTGGCGGAGCTGCGCGGCGCGGCCGGGATCGAGCCGATCCAGTTCGCCCTGGCCGGCATGAACACGCACATCAATCACGACCTGCCGGTGGCGGTGGTCACCACCTGCGCCGAGCTGGGCACCGCGCCGGGCGATGGCTCGCACCTCGCGGACTTCCAGAAGATGGACGCGCTGCTCGACGCGGCGGAGGAGGACATCAGGAGGTCCTTCGAGTCGGCACCGGAGCTTGCCGTGGACGACCACCTGCGCGCCGTGGACAACCTGGTCGCGTGCTGGGCCATCAACTCGGCCCGGGACCTGGCCTGGCGCAACGCCCTGGTGCTGTGGGAGCTGCGCGGTAACGCCGCGGCCCGCGGGCTGTTCCTCGACGGCCTGGCCGGGGTCACCGCGCTGGCCGGCCGGCTGCTGCTGACCGCCGTCTAAGGTCGGCAGGTGGACGAACTGCACTACGACCTGGAGCGGGACGCGGTGCGCGTGGTGCTCACCGACGGCGGCGGTCGGGTCCTGCTGTTCCACGTGCTGACCCCGGATCAGGCACCGGATGGCTGGTGGGAGCTGCCCGGCGGGGGCATCGATCCCGGCGAGTCCTACCTGCAGGCCGCGGTCAGGGAGATCCGCGAGGAAACCGGGCTGACCCTCGACCCGGCCCAGGTGGGCCCGCCGTCATGGCGGCGCGACACCACCTGGCTGTCTCGGGGCGTCCGGCGGCTCCAGCACGAGGTGGTGGTGCGCGCCCGGGTCGCGGCGGACCGGCCGGTGGTCGTGGACGGCGGCCGGACCCCCCAAGAGGTGGAGGACATGGTTACGTTCCGCTGGTGGCCGGTGCCCGAGATCACCGGGAGCCGGGCGCGGTTCTACCCGGGCCGCCTGCCCGAACTGCTGCCGGCCTTCCTGGCCGGGGAGACCATCGACGAGCCCTTCGAGCGCTGGAACTAAGCGCTCGAAGGGCTCGCCGACCGGTCCTGGGTTAGGAAGTGATCGTCCAGGAGAAGGTGGCCGACCCGTGCGCACCGGTCCCGTCGGTTGCCGTCACCGTCACCGAGGTGGTGCCCAACGTGGTGGGCGTGCCGCTGATGGTGCAGGTGGAGGCGTTGATGGACAGCCCGGCCGGGAGCCCGGTCGCGCCGCACGTGATCGCTCCCGGCGTGACGACGGCCGTGTCGCTCGTGCCGATCACCAGCGGGGTGATCGCACCGGCGGAGCGGACGCTGGTCTGGCTGCCGGGGTTGGTGACGGTCACCGTGTTCGGCGACGTGACGGTGAACGTGAAGGTCACCGCGTTCGAGGCCGTGGTGCTGTCGGTGGCGGTCACGGTCACCGAGAACGGGCTGCCGGCCTGCGTGGTAGGCGTGCCGCTGATCACGCCGGTGGCGGTGTTGATGGTCAGCCCCGGCGGCAGGCCGGTGGCCGACCACGTGAACGTGGTGATGCCCGTGTCGGAGTCGGTGGCCGACATCGCGTGGCTGTAGGCCGTGCCGACGGTCCCGGACTGGCTGCCGGGGTTGGTGACGGTCACCACGTTGTGGATCGTCCAGGTGAAGGTGGCCGACCCGGACGCGCCGCTGGTGTCGGTGGCGGTCACGGTCACCGAGAACGGGCTGCCGGTTGCCGTGGTGGGCGTGCCGCTGATCACGCCCGTGGTGGCGTTGATGGTCAGCCCCGGCGGCAGGCCGGTGGCGGAGTAGGTCAGCACCTGGCTGGTGTCGGTGTCGGTCGCGACGATCTGCAGCGGCGTGATCGCGGTGCCCGAGCTGTTCGTCTTGCTACCAGGGTTGGTGACCGAGATCGTGTTCGAGGACGAGCTGGCGTTGCAGACCGTCACCGCGATGTACAGGTCCTGGGCCGGGCTGGTGCCGGTGAAGTGGATGTGGACGGCCTGGTCCTCGACGCCTCCGCCGGTGGCCGAGATCTGGTTGTTCAGCGTCACCGTGCCCGCGGAGGACGTGAACGACTGGCCCACCGTGGGGTGCGAGGGCAGGGCGAAGGATGTGCCGTCCACCGTCAGCACCGGACTGATGAGGTTCGCGCTCGCGGTCGACGTGCCGGAATTGCAGGTCGACGCGACCTGGCTGGCAACCAGGCCGATCGAGTGCCCGCTGCCCGACATCTGGGCATTGACCGAGGTGACGCGCGAGTACGCGGCCACGGTACTGGCCGTGTCGAGCGTCAGGCCCGTGGTGAGCAGCCCGGCGATGTTGACGTTGGGCTGGAACACCAGGGCCGGGCCGGTCGAGAGGGCGAGGCCTTGCGGGGAGGCGGTGGTGAGCCCGGCCGGCGCCGAGGCGCCATAGGAGGAGCTGCCGCCGCTCGGGGTGGCCGCCGCGGGCGCCGCGGCCAGCACAACGACGGTGCCCGCGAGGGCCAGCGACCCAGCGGCCGCGGTGACTCTGGTGAGTAGCCGGTTCATGAACGCCCCTCCGCTTCGCCCCACGGCGTCAACGATAAGTTACTTTTAGCAAGGATACAGTAACAAAGAGTTACTTAGGGTGGCGGCAGCGGACTCAGGCACGCTCCCACACGCCAAACGCGTCGTTGTTGCGTGCCGCGCCGTTGGCGACGGCCCCGTCGGTCCACAGGTAACTGGGCGAGGCCTCCACGGTGCCTTGCGGGAAGGGCAGCCCGTTGCTGGTGGCCTCGATCCGGCTGGTGACCCAGGGCCCGGTCCAGGAGCCCTTGTTGCCCGCGTCGGTGGTCACCGCGCCCTGCTGGAACTGGGTGATCCGGAACTGCTGGGTGGAAGAGGGCAGCGGGATGGGGGTCCCGCCGTTGTTGGTGTAGTCCGCCAGGCCCGCGGCGTGGTCGAAGACCGGGCCGGACAAGGGGGCCTGGAAGTGGAGAACGCACTGGCTCGCCGCGGTGAGGCGGCCGGTACTGCAGGAGGGCGCGGTGATGGTGAAATACACCGCGGTGCCCTGCTGGGGGTAGTAGATGCTGAACTCGATCCCGTCGCCCTGGTTCGCGTCGAGCGGCACGAAGTGAGCGAACTGCGGGGTGGTGGAGTTGACGAACGTCTCGACGAACGCCACCCACTGCACTCCCGTGGGGCAGATGAAGCCCGGGTCGAGGTTCTCCGCCACGAGACAGGTCTCGATGCCGGTCCTGGCATAGGTGTCGCCGCTGCCCTGCGAGCCGTTGGAGAGCTGGATGTAGGCCTGCGGGTACAGGAAGTCGTCCGGCACGTCAGCTGACGGGCGGCCGGCTGGCCGGCCGGGTGGCGCGGAAACCACTGGCTGGTTAGGTACCGAGATCACGGCATGGATGAACCTGAAGTCGCGGTTACTGGCCTCATAGCCCGCGTAGCTGACGGTGGCGGTCACCGGCAGAGACTGCGCCGCGTGCGCCTTCCCCGGCGGGGCGAGCCTTGTGCCGGCGTGCGCAGGCGCCGCGAAGCCGGCCATGGCCATGACCGCGCTTGTCACGGCCGTGGCTGAGAGCATGGTGACGATGCCTCTGCGCATCGGTGGATTCCCTCCCCTATGTCGCCGGGCCGGGCCCCCCGGAGGCGATCTGTGGCTCTGATCCGGGAGCACCTTACCATGAGTAGCCATCCAATTACCTGGTGTAAGGATTCGGCGGCTGGGCAGGCGGCGGATCGGGCCGGCCCCCGGGGCCCTGGCCGGCGAGGATGGCCTGCGTGGCTGAACTGCGCATGGCACATACCGCCGACCTGGGCCCGGCCGACCTCGAGGCGGCCCGCGCCCTGCTGGACGAGGTGTTCCTCGGGGAGATGACCGATACCGACTGGGAGCACGGCCTGGGCGGGATGCACGCCCTCGTCTGGGACGGGCCGGCGCTGATCGGGCACGGGTCGGTGATCCAGCGCCGCCTGCTGCACCGGGGGCGGGCGCTGCGGGCCGGGTACGTCGAGGCGGTCGCGGTGCGCCCGGACCGCCAGGGGCAGGGGCACGGCGCGGCCCTGATGGCCGCGCTGGAACGGGTCCTGCACGGTGCCTACGACCTGGGCGCGCTCGGGTCCACCGACGAGGGCGCGGGCTTCTACGCGGCGCGCGGCTGGAAGCTGTGGCGGGGACCGTCCTCGGCGCTCACCCCGGCCGGCGTCCGGCGCACCCCGGATGACGACGGCTGCCTGTACGTGTTCGAGCTGGACGTCCCGCTGGACCTGACCGGCGAGCTGACCTGCGACTGGCGCGACGGGGACGTCTGGTAGCTCAGGCCCGCAGCCGCTCGGCGAAGAAGGCCATGACCCGGTCCAGGGCGGCCCGGGTCGGGTGACCGGGCGTGTCCACCAGGTCCCCGGTGAGCACCGAGTGGGCGCCCTTCCTGATGCCGTAGGGGTTGCCCGGCGACGAGTCGATCTCGATGGCCTCGAAATTCTCGCCCAGTTCCCGGCGGAGCGTGGCGAACCGCTCCGGCGGGCAGCCCCTGTCCGCCGAGAAGCGCAGCCCAAGCACGCACAGCCCGTCGCTGGTGCGACCCTTGACGGTGGCCAGGTCGGCCGGGTCCAGACCGAGTGCGGCGCGCTTGCGCGCGGTGACCGGCGCGGGTGCCCCTGGCTGGCTGAGCACCGGCGCGAGCACGGCCGGCTCGACCGCCATCGCCAGGGCGAACCCGCCGGTGAAGCACATGCCGACCGCGCCCACCCCGGGCCCGCCGCACTCGGCGTGCGCCTGGGCGGCCAGCGCCCGCAGCCACGTGACGGCCGGCGGAGTCCGGTCGGCGAGCAGGTGGAACTCCCGGGACACGCACACCTGCCGCAGGGACCTGCGCATGTCGCTGCCGCCGAACGGCGCGCCCGGCCGCCCGAAAAGGGACGGCAGGTAGGCCCGGTACCCGGCGTCGACGAGCCGCTGCCCGAAGGCGGTCACGCCCGGGTGCAGCCCGGGCATCTCGTGCACCACGATCACCGCCGGGCCACTGCCGCCCCGGTACACCTCGTGCGTGCGCCCCTCGTGCGTGAACGTGGTGACGTCGAACCCTGGCACCGCATCGGTCATGGGACGCTCCCGCGGTCGTAGTTGCGGGGCACGGCACTCGGCGCGAGCGGGGCCCCGGCCCTACTCTGCCAGAAGCGCCCCCGCCGGCCGAGGGCGAAAGGTCATCAGAAAGGATGCTCGGATTGCCAGCCATCGAGACGGCTTATAAAGCTTTCACTGCCAGGCAAAAAGGGCCATAATTGCGGCACTAACGGGGACCGGGCGGCCAGGGAAGGCCGCCGGGTGATCAAGGGGAGCCATCATGCCAGAGAATTCCTTCGTGCCATTGCCCGGCAGCGAGCGAGCGCCGCTGGCCGGCGCCCAGCCGGCCGGTGATCTGAACGACTCCGCGCGGATCGAGGTGACGCTGGTCACCCGCCGCCGGGAAGCACTGCCGGCCGAGGTCGTGACCGGCCCGGCAACGCTCAGCCGCGCCGAACTCGAAGCGCGGCACGGCGCGGATCCGTCGGACGTGGCGCTGATCGGCGACGTGCTCGGCCGGTTCGGTATCGAGGTAACCGGCACCGACGCCGGGGCCAGGCGGGTCACGGTGGCCGGCCCGATCTCCGCCTTCTCGCAGGCCTTCGGGGCGTCGCTGCGCCTGGTCAGCGCCCCGCACCCGACGGCGAACGGTGGCACGGCGGAGCACCGCTACCGGGTCGGCGGCCTGCACGTCCCCGCCGAACTGGACGGCGTGGTGCTCGCCGTGCTCGGCCTGGACGACCGGCCACAGGCCACGCCGCAGATCAGGCGGCTGCCGGGCATCGCGGCCGCGGCGGCCGGTGCGACGGCCCCGACCTCCTACACGCCCGTCCAGGTGGCGCAGGCCTACAACTTCCCGGCGGGCACCGACGGCGCCGGGCACACCATCGCCATCATCGAACTGGGCGGCGGCTTCGGCACCGGCGAGCTGCAGACCTACTTCTCCGGCCTGGGCATCGCGGCGCCGTCGGTGACGGCGGTCGGGGTCGACGGCGGATCGAACCTGGCCGGCCAGGACCCGCAGGGCGCCGACGGTGAGGTGCTGCTGGACATCCAGGTGGCCGGCGCGGCCGCACCCGGCGCGCGGCAGGTCGTCTACTTCGCGCCCAACAGTGACCGCGGCTTCGTGGACGCGGTCACCACGGCCGTGCACGCGAGCCCGACCCCGACGGCGGTGAGCATCAGCTGGGGCCAGTCCGAGGATTCCTGGACCGGCCAGGCCCGCGCCGCGCTTGACCAGGCGTTCTCCGATGCCGCCGCGCTCGGCGTGACGGTGACCGCGGCCGCCGGTGACAACGGCAGCGGCGACCGGGTGGGCGACGGTAAGGCGCACGCCGACTTCCCCGCGTCCAGCCCGCACGCGCTCGCCTGCGGCGGTACCAGCCTGCGGGTGAACACGGCGACCGGCGCGGTGTCCGCGGAGACCGTGTGGAACGACGGGCCCGGCGGCGGTGCCACCGGCGGCGGGGTCAGCGACACCTTCGGCCTGCCCGCGTGGCAGGCGCCGGCCGGGGTGCCCGGCCGGGCCGGGGGCAGCCATCCGGGGCGGGGCGTGCCCGACGTCGCGGGCAACGCCGACCCCGAGACGGGTTACCAGGTACTCGTGGACGGGCAGCCCCAGGTGGTCGGCGGGACCAGTGCGGTAGCCCCGCTGTGGGCCGCGCTCATCTGCCGGCTGGCACAGGCCACGGGCAAATCGTTCGGCCTGCTGCAGCCCTTGCTGTACGCGGGGGTCAGCGCCGGGGCTACCACGGCCGGGTTCCGCGACATCACCGAGGGCAACAACGGGGCCTACCGGGCCGGGCCGGGCTGGGACGCCTGCACCGGCCTCGGCGTGCCCGACGGTGCGGCGCTGGCGGCCAGGCTCGGCGGCCACCACTGACCGCCGCCGACCGCGGCTGCCTCAGCCGAGGTGGCCGCGGCCGGGCGGTGAGCCCCAGTCGGCCAGCCGGGGCTCGACCTTGATCCGCCACGGCGCGTCGTTCAGGAACGTCGGCTTCGGCCCGCGGACCAGGCCGCCGAACGCGGAGAAGTCGGTGGTCTCCCGGAACGCGGGCAGCCGGTACAGGTCGCGGGCGTAGCCCCAGAGGTTGCCGAAGTCGGTGAGCCGCCGCTCGGTGACGCCGGCCAGCGGGTTGTACCCGGTGTCGAAGCGCGCCAGGGTCGGCCACAGCCGCACGTCGGCCTCGGTGACCTCGGCACCGAACAGGTACCTGCGGCCGGCCAGGCGCTGGTCGAGTTCCTCCAGCATCGCGATCATCGCCTGCCTGAGGCTCTCGTAGTCCTCCTGGGCGGTGGCCCCGGCGACCCGGTACGGCGCGTTGTTCACGCCGGTGTACACGCGCTCGTTCAGCGCGTCGATCTCGGCGCGCAGCGGCCGCGGATACAGGTCGGGCGACGGCGCGGCCTGCGCGCCGAACTGGGTACCGAGATCGATCGTGATGTCAGGGAAGTTGTTGCTGACCAGCTTCCCGGTCTCCCGGTCCCAGAGCGCGGGCACGGAGACGTGGCCGTCGTAGCCGGGCTCGGTCGCCTCGTAGGCCTCGGCGAGCAGGGTGAAGCCGTTGACCGGGTCGGGGCCGCGGTGCTCGCGGAACGCCCAGCCGCGGCCGTCGCGCACGTCGTCCACGTAGGACAGCGAGACCACGTCCTCCAGGCCCTTCAGCTTGCGCACGATCGCGGTGCGCTGGGCCCACGGGCAGCCCCACGAGATGTACAGGTGATACCGGCCGGTAACGGCCGGGAAGCCGGTTGAGCCATCCGCACTGATCCGGCCCTGGAACCGGTACACCGGGCGGTTGAAGGCTTTGCCCTTGCTGAACCCGCGCCCCGGCCCGTACAGCCCGTAGGTGTCGTAGTCGACCGGGCTGGCATAGGACGGGGCGGTGGGGTTAGAACTAGCAGAGCGCGGTGCCGAGCCGGTGCTGGCTGTCTGGGTCACTGTGGCCTCCTGATCCGGCCCTGGTGTTCAGTCCGCGTCGCGTCCCAGGGTGGCTGTCGCCCCGAAGGGACGGAGCACCTCGGGCACCGCGACCGTGCCCCCCTCGTCCTGGAAGTTCTCCATGATCGCCAGCAGCGCCCTGGCGGTCGCCCCGGTCCCGTTCAGCGTGTGCACGAAGTCCAGGCCGCCCTCGCGCCGGAACCGGATGTTCAACCGCCGTGCCTGGTAGTCCGTGGTGTTCGAGCAGGAGGTGATCTCCCGGTAGCGCTGCTGCGCGGGGAACCAGGCCTCGATGTCGTACTTCTTCGCGGCGGGTGCGCCCAGGTCACCCGCGGAGATGTTCATGACCCGGTAGGGCAGGCCGAGTGCCTGGGCGATCTCCTCCTCGTAGCCGAGCAGCCGCTCGTGCCATTCACCGGACTGCCCGGGCAGGCAGTAGACGAACATCTCCACCTTGTCGAACTGGTGCACCCGGAACATGCCCTTGGTGTCCTTGCCAGCGGCGCCCGCCTCGCGGCGGAAGTTCGTGGTGTACCCCGCGTACAGGGCGGGCAGGTCGGCCTCGTCCAGCCGCTCCTCGGCGTGGATCCCGGCCAGCGCGACCTCGGAGGTGCCGGTCAGGTACAGGTCGTCCTTTTCCAGGCGGTAGAGGTTGGACTCCTCGGTGGGCAGGTACCCGGTGCCGTACATGGCCCGCTCCCCGGCCAGCACCGGCGGCAGCACCGGCAGGAAGCCCAGGCCCACCAGCCGGTCCAGGACGAACCGGTACAGCGCCAGCTCGGCCAGGGCGACGTCGCCGATCCGGTAGGCGAACCGGGAGCCGGCCAGCCGGGCACCCCTGGCCATGTCGATCCAGCCGCGGGCGGAGCCGAGTTCGGTCGCCTCGCGCGGGGTGAAGCCGAACGACGGCCGCTCGCCGACCTCGCGCAGCAGTTGCGCGTCCTCCTCGGCCATGCCGTCGGCAGCGGCGGGGTCGGGCAGGTTAGGGATGCGGGCGAGCAGCGCGTTCCGCTCGTGGTCGGCGAGCGCCAGCTCGGCCTGGGCCCGGCTCAGCTCGTCGGCGAGCCGTTTCAGCTCGGCGAGCTGCCCGGGCCCGGGCGGCCCGGCCTTCGAGGACCTCTTCTGCTCGGCGCGCAGGGACTCGGCCCGCTCGGTCAGCTCACGCCAGCGGACATCCACGGTGAGCAGCGCGTCGAAGTCGGCCGCGGCGCCGCGACGGCCCAGCGCGGCCCGGTAGCGGTCCGGATCCTGCCGGGCAGCCTTGAGATCAATCACTCAGGTGAGTCTAGCCGCGCGCGCTCGGTGAGAACCGCCCAGCGGCGCCGACGCGGACAGTGTCACGATCCTGGATCCGGCTGCGGCCTAGCCTCCCTTACCGCGGGCGCGTGCGGGTTATCCGTGGCGAGCCGCGGTCTTGGCCGGCCGGACCTGGTGGCCAGCACCGAGCCGGACAGGATCAGCACGAAGGCGGCTGCGATCGCCGGGGTGAGCGGCTCACCGAGCACGCCCACGCCCAGGGCCACCGCGACGGCCGGGTTCACGTAGGTGATCACCGTTGCCCTGGCCGGGCCCACCTCGGCGATGAGCTGGAAGAACAGCACGAACGCGAGGGCCGTGCAGAGCACACCGAGCCCGGCCAGCGAGCCGAGCACCGCCGCCGACGGCGGCCGGGCCGGCCAGCTCAGCGCCGCGGCCGGGGCGTACACCAGCGCGGTGGCGGCCAGGCAGGCCGCGGTCATGCCGAGGCCGGGCAGGTCGCCGAGCTTCCTGTTGGCGATCAGCGGCCCGGTGGCGTAGCACAGCGCGACGAGTATCACCTCGGTGACCGGCCACGCACCGCCGCCGGTCAGGTGCGGGCCGGCCAGCAGCGCGACGCCGCCGAGGCCCGCCAGCAGCCCGGACCAGCGGGCCGCGGTGAGCCGCTCCGGGCCGCCGGTCGCCCGGGCCAGCACCAGCCCGATGATCGGCACCACCGCGATCAGCAGGCCGGTCAGCGAACTGGACAGGCGCCGCTCCGCGTCGGAGAGCAGCGCCCAGGGCAGCATGATCTCGACCACGGCGAACAGCGCGAGCCACCGCCAGCGGCTGGCCAGCACGCGGATCTGGCCGCGCCGGATCGCGAGGGGCAGCAGCACGGCCGAGCCGATCGCCACCCGGGCGAACACCAGGACGGGAACAGAAACGCCGGTGTCCGCCACCTTGATGAGCAGGTAGGGCACGCCCCAGATGACGCTCATCATCGCGAACAGCACCCAGCCACGCCGGCTCACCCGCGATCCCCTTTCCCTGTTCCCGCTGCAGGCTACCGGGGCGGCGCGGGGCGCCAGGCCAGCCCCCGGCGCTATCCGCAGCCGCCGACCGGGCCCACGGTGACGCAGACGGTGGGGCTGAGCAAGGGTGCCGGGGTGGCCGTCGGCGACGGGGACGGGGACGGCTGTGCGGCCGGGCCCGGGCCGGGCCCGGGCCGGTGGGCCGTGGCACGGGGCGCGGCCCGGCGGGCGTTCCGGTCCTCCGTGCCCTGGCGCCGCGGCGGGCGGCCGGCCGGGCCGTGGGGCGTGACGGCGCCCCGGGCGGGCGGCCCGGTGGAGGGCACGACCCGCGCCGGCAGCGGGGTCCGCAGCGTGGCCGGCGGCTGGCCCGGATCCAGCATCAGCCGGACGGATACCGTGACCACCAGGGCATACCAGATCACCAGGCCCGCGAATCCGGCGGATAGCAGCAGGAACCCGATAGGGTGCCGGCGCACCGCCGCGCCCAGGTTCCGCAGCGTCCCGCCGGTGACGTGGCGGGCCACGGCGAGCGCCACGCCGGGCCCGGGCAGCCGGGGCCCGTAGCCCATCCTGGCGGATTGCCTGGCCCGGCGCAGGCTCAGCCGCCGCTGCTCGGCGGTCAGCCCGGGGCGCAGGTAGATGACCGTGCGCCTGCCGCGCGCCTCCGCCCGCGCGTGTAAGCCCTCCGGCAGGTCCGCGTACCGAATGGTGATCATGTCCGTCCCTGTGCGGATGCCGCCAGCACCGGCATCCCTTCCCCAGATGAATACGGAAGGTGACGACATTATCACGGACGATCACATCATGCGGGGCGAAACCGGTGCCGGGGCGGCCGGCGTTACCGGGCGGGCCACCGCCCGCCCGGCCGGTATCGCGGGCCCGCGACGTGGTGACGCGCAGGGCGGCGCGGCTACGCTCAAGGTTGTCGCGGCCGCCGCACGGCAGGCGGGAGGGTGATCACGCTGACCGGCCCGGAGAGTACCCCCGCTGGCCCGCCCACGGCCGCGCCGGCCACGGCCACACCGGTCACGGCCGCACCAGTCACGGTCGCACCAGTCACGGCCGCGCATGCTCCGGCCGCGCCGGCAGGCACCGGGCCGGCGCCCGCCGGCGCGGCCGTCCCCGCACGCCGTTCGCCCGGTGAGCGCGGGGTCCCCGGCGAGCCCGGGCAGCGCGGTGAGCGGGGGCTCCCCGGCGAGCCCGGGCAGCGCGGTGAGCGGGGGCTCCCCGGCGAGCCGCGCCTCGCACTCGGCTGGGCGCTGCTGGCCGCGGTGGCCGGCGGGCTGGCCCTGACCGCCGCCTTCCCGCCGGTGGGGGCCTGGCCGCTGGCCCCGGCCGGCCCGGCACTGCTGGTGCTGGCGCTGCAGGGCCGGAGCCTGCGGGCCAGCTACGCGGCCGGGCTGCTGTTCGGGCTCGCGCTGTTCGTCCCGCTGATCTCCTGGCTGATCAACCTGGCCTGGTACGCCTGGGCCGCGCTGGCCATCGCCGAGGCGGTGATCTTCGCGTTGCTCGCCGTGGGCCAGCGGGTGCTGCTGTCGCTGCGGGCCTGGCCGGTGGCCGTCGCGGGCTGGTGGGTCGCCGCCGAGGCGCTGCGGGACCGGTGGCCGTACGCGTTCCCATGGGGCAGGCTGGCCATGAGCCAGGCCGGTGCGCCGGCCGCGCCGTGGACCGCCATCGGCGGGGCGCCGCTGCTGTCCCTCCTGCTCGCGCTGGCGGGCAGCACGCTCGCCTGGGTGCTGCTCGCGCCCGGCACCGCGGGCGGGTCCGTCCGCCGCCGCCTGGTCCCCGCGCTGGCCTTCGCCGGGGCGGCGGGACTGGCGCTGGCCGGCGGCCTGCTGCCGGTGGACCCGGTGCCGGCCGGCACTCCTACGGCCACGGTCGCCGCCATCCAGGGCGGCGTGCCGCACGCCAGGAACCTGCCCGACCTGCTCCGGGCCACCACCGTGACCGCCAACCACGCGGCGGCGACCGAGCGGCTGGCCGCGCAGGTCAGGTCCGGCGCCAGGCCCGCGCCGGACCTGGTGATCTGGCCGGAGAACTCCACCGACCTGGACCCGCGCTTCTACCCGGACGTGGCCGCGACGATCACCGGGGCGGTGCGCACCATCGGCCGGCCGGTGCTGGTCGGCGAGGTGCTCCAGGACCCGCAGCGCAACGTCGGGCAGCTGTGGACCCCGGGCGGCGGCCCCGGACCGCTCTACGTCAAGCGGCGGCTCGTCCCGTTCGGGGAGTACATACCGTTCCGCGGCCTGCTGTCACACGTCACCTCCCTGGTGGCGTTGCAGCCGCAGAATTTCACCGCCGGGCGCCGCGCCGTGGTCTTCGGTGCCGGGAAGATCCGCCTCGGCGACGTCATCTGCTACGAGGTCGGCTTCGACGGGCTGGTCTCCTCCGAGGTCAAGGCCGGGGCGAACCTGCTGGCCGTGCAGACCAACGACGCGACCTTCGAGGTGGACGGGCAGCTCGGCGAGAGCCTGCAGCAACTGGCCATGGCACGGATCCGGGCGGTGGAATCCGACCGGGCCGTGGTGGTCGCCTCGACGACGGGGGTGAGCGCGATCATCGCGCCGGACGGCTCCCTGGTGGCCCGCACCGGCACCTGGCGGCAGGCCATCCTCGAGGCGCGGGTGCCGCTGCTGCGCACGAGCACGCTGGCCGACCGGGCCGGTGCCGGGCCGGAGTACCTGATCACCGCGCTCACCATCGGGGCGTTCGGCTGGGCGGCGCTCGGCTGGGCCACGGCACGGCGGCGGCGGCCGGCGGCCGGCGAGGCCGGCGCCTAATCGCTATGCACGCGTGACCTGGCGCGAGCCCGCTTCCGCCGCAACCGCAGCAGAATGGGGATATGTCGTTCTGGCGGCGGCTGGGCAGTGGCCTGGCGCAGCCGGCCCGCTATGGCGCGCTCCTGGCCGGTGCCTTCCCCGTGCTCGCGTTCCCCTCGGCCGGCCTGGGTTTCCTGGCGTGGTTCGCCCTGGTGCCCGGCCTGCTGCTGATGCGCGGCGCCCCGTCGGCGCGCGAGGCCGCGGTCCGCGCCTGGTGGTTCGGCGCCGGGTTCATCATGGCCGCGCACTACTGGCTGCTCCCGAACATCGGCCCGGCGCTGCTGCTGGTGGCCATCGTCCTCGGCGCCTGCTGGGCCGGGGCCGGGGTGAGCGCCTGGGCGCTGCTGCGGCCGCCGATGACCGCCGGGCGCAGCCTGGCCGCACTGGTGGTGGTGCCCAGCTTCTGGCTGGTTGTCGAGTGGATCCGGTCCTGGCAGGCGCTGGGCGGCCCGTGGGCGCTGCTCGGCGCCAGCCAGTGGCAGCACCCGGCGATGCTCGCGCTGGCGTCGGTGGGCGGCGTGTGGCTGGTCAGCTTCGCCCTGGTGGCGGCCAACACCGGCCTGGTGATCCTGATCACCGCGCCGCGGGCCGCGCTGCGGGCGCTGGGCGCCGCGGCGGCGGCGATCGCCGCCGGGGCGGGCCCGCTCGCGTTCGCGCTCACGCCGCCGGTGCACCCGGCGGGGCAGGTGACCGTGGCCCTGGTCCAGCCGGGCTTCCAGCAGCACCCCTCGCCGCTGGGCACGGCCAGTCAGCGGCTGACCGCCCGGCTGGGGCCGCGGCACCCGGACCTGGTCGTGTGGGGGGAAAGCAGCATCGGCTACGACCTGCGGTTCCACCACGCGCTCCTGGACCAGCTCCGGCGCCTGTCCGGCACCGTCGGCGCCCCGATCCTGGTGGACCAGGACTCCTACACCCCGGCCGGGAAATCCAAGGTCGCGGTGCTGATCGACGGCGGCGGGGCCGTGGCCACCTACACCAAGACCCGGCTTGTCCCGTTCGGGGAGTACATCCCGTTCCGTCAGCAGCTCGGCTGGCTGACGAGGATCAGCAAGGCCGCGCCGAGCAACATGATCCCCGGGGACGGGGCACGGGTGATGACCGCGACGCTGCCCGGCGGGCGGCCGCTGCGGCTCGGCGTGCTGATCTGCTTCGAGGCCGCCTTCCCCGACATGTCCCGTGCCGACACGGTGCACGGCGCTCAGCTCATCGTGTACCAGACCTCGGATTCCACGTTCCAGGACAGCTGGGCGCTGGCCCAGCACGCCTCACTGTCGGCGGTACGGGCGGCCGAGACCGGCCGCCCGGCGGTCCAGGCGGCGCTGACCGGGGTCAGCGCCGCGTTCGACGCCCAGGGACGGCAGCTCACCTGGATGGGGACGACCCAGCGAGGGGTGGCCTTTACCCGGCTCAGCCTGGTTCCACGGTCGCGTTTGACCCTGTTCGACCGTGTTGGTGATACCGTCCCGTGGGCGGCAATCGTGATCTGTGTCCTTGCTGCCCTCGTTGCGTTGAACCGGATGCATCGCCCGCAACGTCTGATTGGCATAATGGTGGATGGCAACCGCCGGCCCGTCTCGTCCGTCTCCATATCGGAGGCTATCGACCGGGATCGGGTTCCGCGTTCCCCAGCACCCGGGGAGGGCGGCAGCGATTTGCCCGCTGGCGGCCCAGCACACCGCATTGACGAGCGGCCGTAGCCGTGGGCGTGGCCCCATGGCTGCATTGGTACCACGGGAGGACCAGAGTGCGGGATAACGAGCGGACACCAATGGGCCGGCACCTGCTCGGGAGCCGGCGGGCTGGGCTGGCCGTTACCGGGGTCGTTGGTGCGATGTGCCTGCTCGCGACAGCCTGCTCGGGCTCGTCATCGCCGGGCACGGCCACAGGCCAGCGCGGGTCGGCCGGGGGGACGAAAACGGTGGTCAACAGCGGGGCGGCGGTATCCATCAGCCCGGCGAACGGCAGCACGGGCGTGAAGACCGGCCGCGGCGTCTCGGTCACCGTGACACACGGCAAGATCCAGAACGTCAGCGTGACCGCCGGCCACGTCACCGCCGCGGGCACGCTGCAGGGCCAGACGGCCTGGCACACCGTGTGGCCGCTGCACGCCGGTGCCAGGTACACGGTGACCGTGACCGCGGTCGGCACGGACGGCAAGACCACGACCACCACGAGCACGTTCAGGACCAAGCACCCGGCCGGGACGTTCACCGCCAGCACCATCTTGGGCCACCAGACCTACGGCGTCGGCATCCCCATCATGATCAACTTCAGCCAGGCGGTGGACCCCAGGTTCCGGGCCGGCATCGAGAAGGCGATCAACATCAAGAGCTCCAAGCCCGTGGTGGGCGCCTGGTACTGGGACGGCGCGCAGACGCTCGACTTCCGGACCAGGAACTACTGGCCGCAGCACACCCAGGTGAGCTTCGACGCGCACTTCAACGGGGCGCAGATCGCGCCCGGCGTGTTCGGTGCCAGCAACCTGAGCCAGTCGTTCACCATCGGCAAGTCCCTCATCGGCGTGACCAGCACCCGCACTCACCAGACCAGGATCTACTGGGGCCACAAGCTGTACCAGACGTGGGCCGACAGCAGCGGCGCCCCGGGCCGCGACACGGCCAACGGGACCTACCTGACCATCGAGAAGGGCAACCCGGTGAAGATGAGCGGGCCCGGCTACAAGAACGTGCCGGTGTTCGATTCGGTCCGGTTCACCTGGAGTGGCAACTACTACCACTCCGCGCCGTGGTCGCTGGGCGAGCAGGGGTTCGTCAACGTCAGCCACGGCTGCGTGAACCTGTCCCCGGAGCACGCCGCGTGGTACTACGCCAGGGCCAACCCCGGTGACCCGATCACGATCACCGGCAGCCCGGTCGCGGGCACGTGGGACGACGGGTGGACCGAGTGGTTCCTGACCTGGAATCACCTGCTGAAAGGCAGCGCGACCCACGAGGCCGTGGAGGCAGGCCCGACCGGCAGCACGTTCGTCAGCCCGGACACGCTGTCCTCGACATCCGACTCCAGGCTGCACGGTTCCAAGCCGCACAACTACCGGGCCGGCTGAGCCAGCAAGTCCCCGGCCAGCGGGGGTTCCGGGGGGCGTCCCCCGGGCTAGCACGGCCCAAGGCGACGTGACGGAGTCACGGGGCCTTGCGGCCAGCGGGGGTTCCGGGGGTCGTCCCCCGGGCTAGCACGGCCCAAGGCGACGTGACGAAGTCACGGGGCCTTGCGGCCAGCGGGGGTTCCGGGGGTCGTCCCCCGGGCTAGCAGCGTCGCCGTCGTCTCCAGCCCACGGGCGGCCCACGCGGCGGGGCGCGGGCTGGCGCCGTCGGCCAGCCCGTTCCAGTAGATCGACCAGGTGCTGGCCACCAGGCGGCGCACGCCCGGGGCGGTGACCAGGCGCATGCTGGCCGACGCCGCCCACGGCCGCCGCAGCAGCGCGCGCTGCAGCGCGCTGGCGCCGGGCAGGTAGCGCCCGAACGTCTCCGCCATGGCGCGGGCGTAGGCCGGGCCCGCGCGGCACGGGTCCGCCAGCACCGCCTCCGCCGCCAGCCGGCCGCTGATCATGGCGGGCGCGATGCCCTCCCCCTGCAACGGGTTGATCAGGCCCGCCGCGTCCCCGGCCAGCAGGACGTTGCCCGCCGCCGCGGGGGTTCCCGTCCCGCCCATGCGCAGCCAGCCGCCGATGACCGGCCCCGGCTCGGCGGCCGGCCGCAGGTCGCCGCGCGAGCGCAGCAGCGCGGTGAAGCGGTCCAGGTCGCCCCGGAGCGGCGCGGAGTGCCTGGTGCCGCCCATGCCGATGCCGATGCCGACGTTGGCCTGCCCGTCCGCGCCGGGGAACAGCCAGCCGTAGCCGGGGTAGATCCGCCACGGCGCCGACTCCAGCAGGACCAGCAGCGGCAGCGGGACCTCGCCGGGGACATAGGCGCGGACCGCGAACCCCCACAGCGCCGCCCCGGGGTCCAGCATCCCGGCCAGCCGGGCGACCGGGCTCAGCGCCCCGTCGGCGCCGATGATCACGTCCCCGGCCAGGCGCTGGCCGTCGCTGGCCAGCACCGCGCGCACCGTCCCGTCCGGGTCCCGCTCCACGGCGGTGACCCGGGCCCGCACGCCGGCCGCCCCGGCCGCGAGCGCGGCCTCGCGCAACGCGTGGTCGAACGCCGTCCGGGGGACCACGATCCCGTGTCCCGGGTAGCTGCGCCCGGTGAAGGCCGGCAGCCGGCTCCGCCGCCCGGAGGGGCCGACCGCGAGCAGGTCGGAACCCTGGCCCGCGTCCGGCACGGTCACCCCCAGGTCGGCAAGCACCTGCACGCCCCGCGGCCCGATCAGGTCGCCGCAGGCCTTGTCCCTGGGGAAGGCCGCCTTGTCGGCCAGGGCGACCCGGGCACCGCCGCGGGCCAGCACCAGGGCGGCGATGCTGCCCGCTGGCCCGGCGCCGACCACCACGGCGTCGTAGTGTGGCCCGCTCACCGGGCCAGCACCATGGCCAGCGCGACGGCGCTGGTCGCGCAGACGAAGTAGCGCAGCGCCCGCTCGATGGGCGCGAGCAGCTCGGCGCGGCCGAGGTCGGACTGGGTCCCGTCGTTGAACGTCAGCCGCACCGCGACCCCGCTGACCCGGCGGCGCAGCATCCGGGCGGGCGTGCTCAGCGTGCGCTGGCCCATCGACAGGAAGAAGGCGGCCACCGCGGCCACGCCCGCGGCCACCGACAGCGTGAAGTGCTGTGCGTACGCGCCGACCAGGACCGGGAACGCGCCCCAGGCCACGCCGAACCACACGTCGCTGTGCAGCACGCCGCCGAGCAGCTCCAGGTTGTACCCGTAGACCAGGACTCCCCCGGCGATCACGAACGGCAGCAGCCGCCAGCCGCCGTAGACCAGGCCGAGCACCATCGCCGCGGTGATCGCCGCGACCCCGGTGACCGTGAGCAGCACGGTGCCGATGCCGGTGCCGAGCGGCCGGCCGTGCAGTTCGTCGAGCGCGTGCGCGCCGATGCCTACCGCCAGGAAGAACGCGACCAGCGTGCCGGCCAGCCGCCACAGCACCAGGTGCGGCATGACGGCGGCACCGATCGCCACATACGACAGGTGCCAGAGTGTGTAGGGCGGGTGCAGCAGGGTCACCCAGTCGCCGGGCCCGCCGGTGCCCCGGCCGACCGAGTAGAAAGCCGACCGTTCCCCGGATGCCCTCATGAGGCAGATCCCTTGCGCCCCCACATGACCAGCCCGCCGCCCAGGCTCATCAGCTCGGTCCTGACCTCGGTCAGCCCCGCCGCCTGCCAGGCGGCGACGTGCCAGGCCAGCGGGTGCCGCCGGTAGTGCGCGGAGATGCTCGGGCCGAGGAACCTGCCCACCCGGTACCAGGCGGGACCGCCGGTGAGGCCGCCGAGCACCGGCAGCGCCAGCCTGGTGTAGCACCACCAGGCGGCCCGCCAGGCCGGCCGGGGCGGGACGTTGAACTCCAGGCAGGCCAGCGTGCCGCCGGGGCGCAGGCAGCGGGCCATCTCGGCGACCGTGGCCGCGGGGTCGTCGGTGTAGCGGAGCAGGTAGGAGAACGTCACCGCGTCGAACGTCGCGTCGGCGAACGGCAGCTGGTCGGCGCGGCCCGCGGCGACCCGGACCCGGCCGGCCGGCAGCGGCCGGTGGATCCGGGGCAGGCCGGCTCGCAGCATGGACTCGTTGAGGTCCACCCCTGCCACGTCCGCGCCGGTCGCGGCGGCGACCGCCAGCGCGATGCCGGCGGGGCCGGTCGCCACGTCAAGCACCAGCCGCGGCGCGGCCGCGGCCGCATGGCCGACGACCGCCCGCCGCCAGCGCCGGTCCTGGCCGAACGAGAGCAGGTAGGCGAGCCGGTCATAGCGGTCCGGCAGGCCGGTGAACACGGAGCGGGCGACCGGCTCGCCGCGCAACCGCTGGTCGCGCGGGGCTCGGTCGGGCGGGGCGGTTACCGGGTTGGGAGCCACGGCAGCAGATTCGCATGCCAGGTCATTCCGGGCAAGGCCACCCCCCGCCCCGGCCGGCGAGAGCTTTCGGGGATCTCCCCCGGCCAGCACTCTTTTGAGGGCCACCAGGGCGCGAGCCCGCGCGACGGAGTCACGCGGGCTCGGCGCCACCGGGGGGTTCCGCGGGGTCGTCCCCCCGGGCCAGCACTGTCTCGAACCGGCTGACCGCGATGTGCCCGGCCACGAACGCGACGACCATGGCGATGAGCAGCCAGAGCTGGGTCGTGTCGACGCTGGTCTCGTCACTCAGCACCAGCAGGATCTTCCGGATCACCGCGACCAGCCCGACGACGATGAACGGCTGTGCGACGAGACGGTGCGCCCGCAGCGAGAGCACCACGGTGTGCACGATCTCCGCCACGATCAGCCCCGGAAGGGTCGTCCGAACGGCGTAACGCCGCTCCCCCGGCTGGCCGAGCCCGCGCCCGGGCCGCCGGCCTACTGTCGTGCCTGGGCCACAGGCCGGCCGCGGAGGGAGAGCGTGAGGATCATGCGCGGGGAGGACCGGACCGGGCGCCGCCGCCGGATGGCGCCGCCTGCCCGGGCGGCCCTCGGCGCCCTGACCGCGCTGCTGATGACGGTGCTCGCCTGGTTCCCCGCGCCCGTCCCGGCCTCGGCCGCCCAGGCCCCGGCGGCCGGCCGCGCGCACCGCCCGACGGTGGTCACCCTCACCTTCGACGACGGCACCGCCGACCAGTTCGCCGCCGCCCGGGTGCTGCACGGCTACGGCCTGGCCGCAACCTTCTTCGTCATCACCGGCGCGGTCGGCGCGCCGCACTACATGTCGCTGGCGGAGCTGCGCCAGCTCGCCGCGGACGGCGACGAGATCGGCGGGCACACGGTGTCCCACCTGGACCTGGTGAACACCACCCTGGCCGAGGCCCGCCGCCAGGTCTGCGCGGGCCGGGCCATCCTCACCCGGTGGGGCTTCGGTGTCACCTCGTTCGCCTATCCGGACGGCGCGGCGAACCGGCAGGTGGAGGCGATCGTCGCGGCCTGCGGGTTCAACGCGGCCCGGATCGCCGGCGGCCTGGCCGGCCCGGACTGCCCGGGCTGTGCCACCGCGGAGCGCCTGCCGCCCGCGGACCGCTACGCGATCCGGTCACCCGGCCAGGTGGAGTCCGGCACCACCCTGGCCAGCCTGGAGCGATCCGTGCTCGCCGCGCAGCGCCACGGCGGGGGCTGGGTGCCGGTCATCTTCCATCACGTGTGCCCGCCCGGCGACTGCGGGCAGCTGTCCATCTCCGGCACCACGTTCCGCGCGTTCGCGGCCTGGCTGGCGCAGCAGCGGGCGCACGGCATCACGGTCGAGACCATGCACCAGGCGGCCGGCGGCACGGTGCGGCCGCTGGTGCCGGTGCCCGCGGCCCGGCCGCACGGCGCGGTCAACCCCTCGGTGGAGCGCGCCGGGCCGTCGGCGGTGACCAACCCGTCCATGGAGACCCCGGACCGCTCCGGCGCCCCGTCCTGCTGGATGGAGGGCGGGTACGGGCAGAACACCGCCCGCTGGCAGCGGATCCGGCAGGCCCGCGGCGGGCGGTGGGCGGAACGGCTGACCGTCACCGGCTACCGCACCGGCGGCGCGGAGTTCCTGCAGCTCTTCGACCTCGGCGAGTGCGCGCTGCCGGTGCGGCCTGGCCGGTCGTACGAGCTCAGCGCCTGGTACCGGGGGACGGTCACGACCCAGTTCTCCCTCTACTACCGGAACTCGGCGGGCCACTGGCGGTACTGGACCTCCAGCCCGTACTTCTCGCCCTCCGGCCAGTGGGCCAAGGCGGACTGGCGGACGCCGCCGGTCCCGGCGGGCATCTCCGGGCTGAGCTTCGGCCTGTCCGCGTTCACCAACGGCACCCTGATCACCGACGACTACGGGTTCGCCCCGGCGCCCCCGCGGACCGCCCAGGTCACCGCGGCCAGGGTGGCGCTGGTTGTGGTGCTGCTGGCCATCGCCGCGGCGGCGGTGCGCCGGCGGATCCGGCGCCGCCGCACCGCCCGCCCCGTTCCGGCCGCCCCGGCCGCGCCAGCGGGCGTTCAGCCGCGGGAGCGCCCGGCGCGGTCGTCGAGCAGCCGGTAGCGCACCGCGAACGAGGCGGCCTCGAGCCGCGAGTGCACCCCCAGCTTGGTGAGCACCGACTGGACATGGGTACGGATCGTGGTGCGCGACACGCTCAGCTTGCGCGCCATGGCGGCCGTGTCCAGGCCCTCCACCAGCAGCGCCAGGCATTCGCGCTCCCGGTCGGTCAGGTGCGAGGCGAGCCGGAACGCGTCGTCGTGACCGGCGGGCCTCCGGCGGCCGCCGCCGCGCGGCACGTCGACCACGACCTCACCGCGCAGCACCCGGGTGATCGCGGCGGTGAGCGCGGTCACGCCACGGGTCTTGTGCAGATACCCCGAGGCGCCGGCGTTCAGCGCCGCCAGGATCCCCTCGGTGTCCGGGTCCGCGCTGAGCACCAGCACCTTGGTGTCCGGGCTGGACTGGAGCATCTCCCCGATCGCCTCGACGCTGTCCACCCCGGCGAAGTGGCGGTCGATCAGGCACAGGTCCGGGTGGCCCGCGGCGACCGCCGCCACGGTCTCCGGCACCGTGCCGGCGACCGTGATGGCGTAGTCATGCTGGGCCAGGACCGAGGCGAGGGCGTCCAGGAACACCACGTGGTCGTCGCCCACCACCAGGCTGGTCACCGGGTCACCGGCCCGCCTGCGCCCCGGCCGGGGCGGTGACCTCGCCGGGCAGCGCCACCAGCACGGTGGTACCGCCCTGCGGGGGCTGCTGGACCGCCAGTGCCCCGCCGCAGGACTCCAGCAGCGAGGTGACGACCTCCATGCCGAGGGAGGCGGACCCGGGCGGGCCCGCGCCGAAGCCCGGCCCGTCGTCGGTCACGTCGATGACCGTGGTGCCTGCCTGGCGGATCGCCACGGTGACCTTCCCGGTGCGGCCCGCCGCGCGGGCGGCGTTCTCCACCACGTTGGACAGCACGCGCCATAGCAGCACCGGGCTGATGGCGACGACCGCGGCGGGCCCGGGCAGCAGCGTGACGTCCGCCTCGTAGGCGGCCTGGGCCAGGTCGGTGAGCTGGGCGGCCAGGTCCCGCACGTCGACCGGGCCGGCCTCGCCGGCCAGATCCCCGTTCAGCCCGTGCCGGATCAGGTCACGCATCCGGGACATTTCCAGGGAAAGCAGCTCAAGCCGGTAGCCCGAGTCGGCGGGCAGGGCGGTGTCCCCGCGGACCGCCTCGACCAGGTACGACAGCGTCGTCACCTCGTGCCCGAGGTCGTGCAGCAGCCCGCGCAGGGTGCGCACGTCCCGGTTGTCCGACACCCGCCGGCCCCCGCTCCGGCGCCGTTCCAGCGGCGACCCCATCGGCTTCCCCCATCCCCGGGTCCGCGCGCGGCTGCGCTGCGTGACCACAGAAGGCGCCAGTGGAACCCCCGCCACCTGCGCCTTTGTCATGGATCTTACCTCAGGCGACCAAACGAGTACCATCCGTGTCATTGGTATCAGGGGTGATGTAGGCGGCCGCCAGGGCGTCCCGCAGGGCGGGCACGCGGTACCGGGTGCCCAGCCGGGCCCGGGCCGCCGCGGCCATCCGGGCGGCGTCAGCGGGCGAGTCGAGCAGCGCCCGCACCGCCCCGGCCAGCAGGCCGGGCCGCCGTGGCGGCACCAGCAGCCCGGTCTCCCCCGGCACCACCAGGTCGCCGACCGCGTTGACCGCCGTGGCGACCACCGGCACCCCGCACAGCATGGCCTCCACCACCGCCGTGGGCAGGCCCTCATAGCGGCTGGGGAGCGTGAACACGTCGAACGCGGGCAGCAGCGCGGGCACGTCGTCGCGCTCCCCGGCGAGCAGCACCGGCGCCTCCGGCTGCGCCGCGGCCAGCCGGGCCACCCGCCCGGCCAGCTCGCCCCCGCCCACCCACACGCCGACCACGCCGGGGCGGCCCAGCGCGCGCAGCGCGGCGAGGAAGTCCTCCGGCGCCTTCTGGTAGGCCAGCCGCCCGACCGCGCCCACGACGGTGACGTCCGGCGGCAGGCCGAGCGCGCGGCGGGCGCGCCGCCGGGCGGCCGGGTCGGCGGCCAGGGCCGGTGGCTCGTCCACCGCCACGCCGATGGTCCGGATCCGGTCCGGCGCGATCAGGCCGCGCCGCACCGCCTCCACGGCCACCCCGCCGCCGACGGCGAGGGCCAGGTCGGTGATCCGGCCGAGCCGCCGCTCCACCGCCACGTAGGCACTCCGGCGGGCGGGGGACTGGAACTCGTGAAACGGGAACCCGTGATAGGTGTGCACGATCCGGCCCGCACCGGCCCGGCGGGCGGCGATCCTGCCCACCGCCCCGGCCTTGGCGGTGTGCGTGTGCACCACGTCGAACCGGCGCTCGCGCAGCAGCGCGGTCAGCCGGCGCAGCGCGGCGAGGTCGGCGGCCGGGCCGATCGGCGCGCGGAGCGACGGCTCCACCACGACCTCGAGCCCGGCGGCCCGGGCGCGGGCGATCAGCGGGGCGCCGCTGCCGGTGATGATCGTGACGGCGAAGGCGGCCGGGTCCAGCGCGGCCGCCCCGCGCAGGGCCAGAATGCCCGCCCCGCCCTCCAGCCGGGTGATCGCGACCGCGACCCGTACCGGCCCGGCAGGGTCGCTCACGCGGCCTGCCCGGGCGCGCGCAGGCCGGCCGCGCGGGCCACCCGCACCGCCTCCAGGCGGCTGTGCACGTCGAGCTTGGCGAAGATGTTGCGGATGTGCGTGCGCACGGTGTCGGCCGAGATGGTCAGGTCGGTGGCGATCTGGCCGCCCCGCTTGCCGTCCATCATGGCCAGCAGCACCTCGCGCTCCCGCTTGCTCAGCATGCCCAGCGAGTCGTCCTGCTGGCTGGCGCGGCGGGCGTCGGCCCGCAGTTCCCGCAGGATCTCGCCGAGCATGTGCGACGGGAACCAGGACTCGCCCTTGATCACCCCGCGCAGCGCCACCTCGAGGTCGGCGGCGCCCTGCTCCTTCGCCACCCAGGCGGCGACCCCGGCGCGGGCGGCCTCGACCGCGTGCGTCACGTCGTGGTCGGAGGTGAGCACGATCACCCGGGCCTCCGGGCGGGCCGCCATCAGCCCGGCCAGCATGTCGGCGATCTCGTAGCCGAACGGGGCGGGCTCGATCACGATGACGTCCGGGCGCAGGCCGCGGGCGATGTCGAACAGGTTGGGGTCGGCGGTGCTGCACCGGCCGGCCACCCACAGGTCCATGGCGCCGGACAGGCGCGAGGCGAGCGCCTCGGTGATCATCAGGTGGTCATCGACAAGCATCAGGCGAGTTGGGCTCATCTTAAAACCATGCCCGGGCGCCGCCGCGAAGTCGTCATCTGCGCGCATGAGATCCCTCTCGTGCATTTGCATGAGGCGGGGCGGCGGAGGGCGGTGCGGCGGCGGGGGGCGTGGCGGCGGGGGGCGTGGCGGCGGCGGGCACGGTGGCAGCAGGCGCGGTGCCAGGGGGCGGTGCGGCGGCGGGTGCGGCGGACAGTTCCCGCCGGGCCGGGCTGCGCCACCGCCCGTTCGCCCGGGTCAGCCAGGCCACGGGTATCGCCGACAGCCCGATGGCGGCGTCCACCAGGCGCATGGCCGGGTAGAACGGGGCGAAAAGCAGCAGCCGGGGCTGGCGGTCGGCGGCGGCCGCGACGCAGGTGAGCGCGAAGTCCGGGATCAGGATGCCGATCAGCACGCTGGACAGCCGCACATGCATCTCGACCACGGTGTAGGCCTGCGCGAACACCGGCCAGCCCGGCGCGCCGCCGGCCACGTCCGGGATGAACAGCACGAGCAGCAGCAGCGGCAGCACCAGGAACAGCAGGCTGGAGGTGACCAGTTCCAGCAGCAGCACGGCCAGCATGGCGGTGAACAGGTTCGCCCGGGGCGGGTGGCGGCGCACCGTCTGCCACAGCCCCACCGCCCACCGCTTGGTCTGCCTGACGTAGTCGCCGAAGTTGTCCGGGTCCTGGGTCACCGCCACCGCCCCCAGGGTGAACCCGACCTTGCCCAGCCGCTTCTGGTAGACCTCGAACGTCATGTTGAAGTCCTCGATCACCAGGCCGGGCGGGTTCATGTCGATCCGCGGCAGCACCTCGGTGCGGTACATGCTGGCGAACCCGGGCACGATGTGGGTCGCGTTGGTGCGGGCCCAGGTCTGGCCGAACTTGAGCACCCGCTGGCCGATGGCGTAGATCCGCTGCCGGTGGCTGACCAGCAGGTTCCCGGTGAACGTCAGCGCGCGGTCGCGGGCGGTGCGGACGCAGCCGGCCACGGCCACCACGGCCGGGTCGTCGAACATGGCCAGGCCCGCCTCGAAGTAGCCGGGCTCCACCCGGGTGTCCGCGTCGAGCAGCATGATCACCCGGAACCGCCGGATCAGGCCGAGCCGCTCGATCGCCTCGGCCAGCGCGCCGGCCTTGCCGAGGTTCTCCCTGGTCTCGATCACCGTCGCGCCGGCGCGCCGGGCGATCCGCACCGTGTCGTCGGTGGACCCGTCCGAGACCACGTGCACGTTCGCCCGGGGCACCAGCGCCATGATCGCGGTCAGGCTGCCGCCGACGACCACGGCCTCGTTGTGCGCGGGGATGAGCACCGCGACATCGGTGACCGTCAGCCGGGCCGCGGGCGCGGCGGGCGCCCGGCGGCCGCGGCGCCGCCGCCGGAGCAGGGTCCCGGCCAGCCGGCACAGGCCCGCGGCGCCCCACACCGCGAAGTTGATGCCCAGGACCGCTGCCGCCAGCCCCCACCAGGGGATCATGGCGCCCGGGCCGGCACGGGCAGCGCGGCGTGCAGCGCCCCCCAGGTCCTGCCGTCCTCGTAGCCGAACATCCACAGGAACACCCCGCCGGCCCCGGAGCCGGCGGCCGCCTCGAACTTCGCCCGCGAGCTGGCCTGGTTCTCGAACCAGACGACGTGCCTGCGGCCGCCGGCGGTGTAGCCGAACCACGGCTCCTGCGCGGCGGTGTCGTACCGGGGCCGGGCGTGGTAGCGGGTGGCCAGCTGGAAGGCCCGCAGCCAGGACAGCGCGGCGCCCCGGCCGCCGGACCAGTCGTACCCGTACAGCGGGATGCCGAGGATGATCTTGCTGGCCGGGATCTGGGCCTTGGCGTAGCGCAGCACGGCGCGCACCCAGCCGACCGGCGCCACCGGGCCGGGCGGTGACGTGGCCCAGTGGTAGTTGTAGGCCATGACCCGCACCTCGTCCGCGGCCCGGCCGATCGCGGCGTAGTCCTGGGCCACGTTGGCCCCGCCGTACCCGGCGTTGGAGGCCTTGGCGAACACGGCGACCGACAGGGTCCTGCCGTGGGCGTGCAGCGCGGCGGCCAGGCCGGTGATGAACGTGCTGAACGCGTGCCGGTCCGCGGCACGCAGGTTCTCGTAGTCGATGTCGATGCCCGCGTACCGGTGCGCCAGCACCAGCGCCACGATGCCGGCCACCTGCTGCCGCCGCAGGGCCGGGTCGTGCAGCATGCGCGCCACCGGCGCGTAGGACCACTTGCCCGCGGTGATGTTGGCCAGGGTGGGGACCACCGGCAGCCCGGCCCGGCGCAGCCGTGCGATGGCGGCCTCAACGGTAGCTTGCTGAACCGGGTCGTACTGGGCCACGATCCGGCCGCCGGCGGCCAGCCCGTAGATGAACGGCGAGACCTCGGTGAAGTCCTGCCGGTGGGCCAGCACCGTGGCCGTGCCGTTGCTGATGTCCCAGAACGGCAGGGAGGCGACCACCGCCCGGGCCGGGCCGGCCGGGGAGGACAGCGGCAGCAGGGTCAGCCCGGCCGCCACGGCCCCGGCGAGCACCACGGCCAGCCAGGCCAGGCCGGCCAGCCGCGGCCTGCGGCGGCGCCGGGGGGGACCGGCGCTGGCCCGCTCGGGTGCCGGGCCAGCACCGGCGCGATCCGGCAGCCCGGGGACCGCCCCGGGGGGAGGTACCAGGGCTGGCCCGCCGGGCTGCCGAGTCTGGTTGCGCACGGTCGTGACCCCCGCCGTCACATGTTGATGGTGGCGGCGGTGAGCTGGTCCTCGATGACCGCGCCGATGATGTCGTCGAGCGTGCGGGCGGGCTCGAACCCGACCAGGCCGCGGGCCAGGGTGCAGTCCGGCACCCGGCGCTGCATGTCCTCGTAGCCGTCCCCGTAGGCCTCCAGGTAGGAGCTGCGCGTGATGCCGGACCTGGACCCGGTCGCCGCGATGACCCGCTCCGCGAGCCCGGTGATGGACACCTGCTCGGAGCTGCCCAGGTTCACCGCGCGGCCGCGGGCCGCCTCGGTCTCGGTGAGCGCGATGAGCGCCGGGATCACGTCGTGCACGTGGCAGAAGCAGCGCACCTGGTCCCCGGTGCCGAACACGGTCAGCGGCTCCCCGGACAGCCCCTGCCGGACGAACCTCGGGATGACCATCCCGTAGCGGCCGCTCTGCCGCGGGCCCACCGTGTTGAACAGCCGGGCGATGACCGCCCACAGGCCGCGCTCGGTGATGTAGGCGGAGACCAGGCTCTCGTCGATCGCCTTGGCCTCGGAATAGCTCCACCGCGACTTCAGCGGCGAACCGGCCAGCCGGTCGTCGTCCTCGCGGATGCCGACCTTGGTGTTCTTGCCGTAGATCTCGCTGGTGGACGCGACCAGGATGCGCGCGGCGTTGCGGTGCGCCGCCTCCACGACGTGCTCGGTGCCGTGGATGTTGGTGCGCAGGCTTTCCAGCGTCTGGTCCCTGATGATGAACGCGCCGACCGCCGCGGCCAGGTGGAACACCCGGTCCGCCCCGTCGCACAGGTCGTCCACCAGGTCGGCGTCCAGGATCGAGCCAAGGACCAGCCGGAACCGGGGGTGCGGCGTGACCGCGGCCAGGTTCTCCAGCCGGCCGGTGCTCAGGTCGTCCAGGCCGGTCACCTCGTGGCCGGCGTCCAGCAGGGCCTCGGTCAGGTGCGATCCGATGAACCCGGCGGCGCCGGTGATGAAGTACCTCATGACCGCTCTCCCTCGTACGCCGGCTGCGGTGCGGCCCAGCCGCGGGCCGGCCCGCGGCGGCGCCAGATGCGGCTGCGCGAGGCGGCCAGCCGCTCGTAGAGATCGTCGATGCGGCGGGTGACCGCGTCGATCCCGTACGCGTCGCGGATGGCCGGGACGCTCACCCGCTCGCGTGGCCCGGACCGCAGCTCGGCGGCCATGGCCTCGCGCAGGCCCTCGGCGGTGGACGGCACCTGGACGGCCCGGTCCACGCCCAGGCCGTCCAGCGCGGGGCAGGTCGTGTAGAGCACCGGCGCCCCGTTGCCGAGCGCCTCGAGGACGGACAGGCCGAACGTCTCCTGCTTGGAGGAGGCCACGAACAGGTCGATCGCCGAGAGCATCGCGGCCACGTCGTGGCGCTCGCCGGCGAAGACCACCCGGCCGGCCACGCCGCACCTGGCGGCCACCTCCTCCAGGTGGGCGCGCTCGTCGCCGTTGCCGACGATGAGCAGCCGGGCAGACGCGCCAAGCAGCGGGGCCGCCGCCTCGATCACCATGTCGAACTGCTTGTTCGGGTCGAGCCGGCCGAGCACGCCGATGACGTACTCCCGCTCGCCCAGGCCGAACTCCGCCCGGATACGGTCCCTGGCGGCCGGGTCGAACGCCACCCGGCCCAGGTCCACGCCGTTGGGGATGACGGTCATCCGGCGCGGCCGGACCCCCCATTTCGCCATCCGGTCGTGCACGGCCGCGGACACCGCGATGGTGGCGTCGGAGAACCGCTCGGTGGCCAGGTACAGGGCCCGGACCCCGAGCGTCATCTTGCGGCGCTCCAGGTGGGTCTCGCCGATGGAGTGCTCGGTGCTCAGCACCACCGGCGTGCCCGCGAGCCAGGCCGCCGGCCGGCCGTAGATCTGCGACCGGTACAGGTGCGCGTGCACCACGTCGTAGCCGCCGTCCCGGATCATGCGGCGCAGCCGGAGCAGGGCGCTCAGCTCGGTATTGCGGGTCATGCCGAGGTTGCGCACCTGGCTCCCGTCGGAGCGGATCATGTCCGCGACCGGGCCGGGGTTGTACAGGGTGATCACGTCGGCGTCGTGCCTGGTGTGCTGCAGGATCGACCGGAGCTGTAGTTCGGCGCCCCCGACGCCGAGCCCGGTGATCAGGTGCAGGACCTTCATTGCTGACCTCCTCGGCCAGGGATCGATGAAATGGAGAGCAGCGCGCGCGGCGCCGCGGCCCGGGCCCCCGCCGGGCGGCGGGTTAGCTGGCCGGCCAGTTCCGCGGCGGCCAGCCGCGCGGTCCTGGCCAGGATCAGCAGGTCCAGGCGGAGCGACCAGTTGTCGATGTAGCTGTTGTCCAGGGCGGCCCGGCCGGCCAACGACGTGTCGCCGGTGAGCCCGTGTACCTGGGCCCAGCCGGTGAGGCCGGCCTTCATCCGGGTCCGGCCGGCGTAGCCGGGGACCTCGGCGGTGAACCGGGCGGCGAAGTGCGGCCGCTCGGGCCGCGGGCCGACCAGCGACATCTCCCCGCGCAGCACGTTGACCAGCTGCGGCAGCTCGTCGAGATGGCTGGCCCGCAGCAGCCAGCCCAGCCTGGTGGACTGGCCGGGTGACGGCGCCCAGCAGCCGTCGGAGTCGGTGTCGGCGCGCAGCGTCCGCAGCTTCAGCACCACGGCCTGACGGCCGCCCGGGCCGGTGACCCGGGTCTGCCGGAACAGGGCCGGGCAGCCGAGCTGCCAGCGCATGCAGGCGCCGAGCAGGAGCACCGGCAGGCCGAACAGGGCCAGGCCCGCCAGCGCGCCGAGGACGTCGAAGGCCCGTTTGCAGGCCAGCCCGGCCCGGCCGGCCCGGGCTGGCCTGGCGGCCGGCCTTCCCGGGCCGGCCAGGGCCGGAGTCGTGGTCATCGTGCCGCGCCCGCCGGCACGACGGTCCGCCGCCAGGCGGTCGCGATCAGCGCGGGCGCGATCGCGCGCGCGGCGTGGTCCGCCCCGTACACGAAGCGCATCACCGGGCCGAACGTCGGCGCCACCCCGGGGCCCATGAAGTACAGGCCGGGCACGGAGGACTGGTAGTCCTTGCCGACCACCGGCGTGCTGGCCACCGTCCGGAGGCCGGCCCGCAGGTGCTCGCCGAGGAAGGCCAGCCGGGACACGTTCGGCCGGTAGCCGGTGGCCGCGATGACGTGGTCCGCGGCCAGTTCCTCGCGGCTCCCGTCCGCGCGGGCCAGGCCGAGCGTGATCCCTTCCGGGGTGCCCTTGGCCCAGCGCAGCTCGCGCCCGCCGCGGATCGGGACCACGCCCTCCACGCGCGGCCGCAGCCAGCTCGCCCCGGCCGGGCCGAGCGCGGTCCTGGCCCGGTGGATCCGGGCGGCCTCGGGCAGGTGCCGGTACACCCGCGGGTGCCGCGAGTAGAACCAGGTGCTCCAGCCGGACCCGAGCCCGGCCTCGGGCTCCCTCAGCCGCTGCGGCAGCGGCCGGCCGGCGGCCAGCGGTGCCCCGTTCCAGGCCGGCTGGTCCTTGCGCATCACGATCTGGACGTCGGTGCCCTGCTCGTGCAGCAGCGCGGCGGTCTCCAGCGCGGACTGCCCGGCGCCGAGCACCACGACCTGCTTGCCGCCGAAGATGGACAGGTCCGCGTGCGCGCTGGCGTGCGTGCAGATGTCGCCGGGCAGCCCGATCAGCTCACCGGGCAGCCAGGCGAAGTGCTCGACGCCGGCGGCGACGACCACCCGGCGGGCCCGGGCCCGCTCGCCGGTGTCCAGGGTCAGCTCGAAGCAGCCGGGCTCGGCGGTGATCCCGGTGACCAGGGCCTGCTCGATGTCCGGCACGAGCTGCCCGGTGAACCACTGGCCGTAGGCGATGAAGGTGTCCAGGGATACCGGCAGCCCGTAGTCGGCGTACGGGCGGCCGGTGGCGGCGCAGAACGCGGCCAGCGTGTGCGTGCCGTCCGGGTCGGACAGGTTGGACGCGAAGCCCTGCGACTTCAGGTACATGCCCGCCGGCATCCTGGTGCGCCACGGGCTCATCACGTGGCCGAAGTGGCGCATGCTCACGCCGGCCTTGCGCAGGTGCGCGGCGAGCGAGAGCCCGTAGGGGCCGGCCCCCACGATCGCTACGTCGACGGCTGTGTCCATTTGATTTCCTTTACAGATCAGCGAGCCAGCCGGATGACGGGCTCTGGCTGGCGGTGGTGGCCGGCTGGCCGCCGGATCCGCGCGCGGGCGAACGGGCGGCCCGCGCCGCGCGCCGTCACGCGCGCGCACATCAGGCCGAAGGGCAGCAGGTCATCCCAGGCGAACCAGGCGGTCTCCTCCGCTCCGCGCAGGGAGCGCAGCCAGGGCACCAGCCCCAGCTCGCCGGCGCGCCAGTAGCCAAGCGCGCCGAGCGGGTCGTAGTTCTCCACCACGAAGCGGCGCCCGCTCACCTGGCCGCGGACGGCGTAGGGCTGCCCCGTCAGGTCCAGGTAGGCGGCGGTCACCACGTCCAGGCCGGCCCAGTCACGGAACAGCCGGAACTGCGCGCCGAGCCGCGGGTTGAAGTCGAGCAGCTTGTAGCCGCCGTCCCTGGGGTCCTGGCGCAGGTCGAGGTCGGCGATGCCGCGGTACCCCAGCCGTGCGAAGAGCCGCGTCACTTCGGCGCGCAAGCCCTGGTTGGCCTCTGCCAGGCCGAAGCTGGTCAGCCCCGCGTGCGCCGGGTAGGACCTGATCTTCACGCCGGTGAACACGGGCCGGCCCGCACCGGCGCCGTCGCAGTAGGCGTGCACGAACCAGTCCCCGCCCACCTGTGCGGGAATGAACTCCTGCAGCATGAGACTCACCCCGGCCCGCTCGGCGGCCGCCCACAGCCCGGCCAGGTCGTCCTCTGACCGCAGCACCGTGGTCGGCCGCAGGCCGGTACCGGCCCCGGTCCACGGCGTGGCTTGCTTGGCGATCAGCGGGTAGCCCGCCTCGGCGGCGAACAGGTGAGCCTGCTCCGCCGAGTCGGTCACCAGCACCCGGGGCGTGGCCACGCCAAGCTCCGCGCAGAGCTGGGCCAGCGTGTGCTTGCCCGCGAGCCGCCGCGGCAGCGGGGCAGGCTGGGCCGGGAACAGGAACTGCTCCCGCAGGCTCTCGCCCTGCTCGGCGAGGAAGATGGCGCCGGCGTCGTCGGTGGGGATGAGCACCGCCGGGCGGCCGATCTGCCCGGCCAGCCTGCGCAGCCCCGCCCTGGTCCGCTCGGCCTGGTCCGGGCCGGGCCGCCAGACGAGCCGTCCGGTGAGGTAACGCGACCGGGCCGCGGGGGTCCAGGCGCCTTCCACCACCGCGTAGACGGGGACGCCGAGGCGGCCGAGGCTGCGGATGGCGCCGAGCCCACCGTGGTGCATCGCGTTCGGGTCGAACTTCAGCACCACCGCGGGGGTGCTGGGGTCGATCGGGATCCGGCCGGTGATCATGACGGGTCACACCACGGCCCGGTGCGGGGCGGCGTCGAACTGGTAGGTGGCGTCGAGCACCTGCTTGCAGGCGGCCACCCAGGCGTAACCGGCCCCCGGGTGCAGCGTGTGCACGATGGCGAGGTCGAAGTCCTCCCCGCGCGGCTCCCTGACCGTGCGGATCTCCCGGCCCGACGGCAGCCGCAGGACGGGCACCAGCGGGTCGAAGAACGAGACGGCGGCGCCCCGGGCGACCAGGCCGTCGATGATCGGGATGGCCGGCGACTCGCGGAGGTCCGCCACGCCGGCCTTGTAGCTGGCCCCGACGACGACCACCCTGGCCCCGGCCAGGCCGGCCGCCCCGGTCATCTCGGCGGCGCGGTCCACGACCCGGCCCGGGCGCAGCGCGATGGAGCGCATGGCCTGCTCGATCAGCGGCGAGCGGTGGTCCCGCTTGCCGAGCTGCCAGAGCAGGTAGTACGGGTCGCACGGGATGCAGTGACCGCCGACGCCGGGCCCCGGGAACGCGCCGAGGAAACCGTACGGCTTGGTGCCCGCGGCGAGGGTGACCTCGATCGGGTCCAGGTCGAGCGCGGTGCACGCGTCGGCGAACTCGTTGGCCAGCGCCAGCGAGACGGCGCGGAAAATGTTCTCGTACAGCTTGGTCGCCTCGGCCGCCTCCGGGGAGCTGAGCACGTACACCCGGTCGGTGAGCAGGCTGACCACGCCGGCCGCGCGCTCCGCGCAGGCCGCGGTGACCCCGCCGGCCACCCGGGGCGTCTCCCGGTGCCCGTGGTCGGGGTTGCCCGGGTCGATCCGCTCCGGGCTGAACGCCACGAACACGTCCCGGCCGGCGATCAGCCCGCGGGCCGCCAGCGGCTCGGTCAGCAGCTCGCGCGTGGTGCCGACGTAGGTGGTCGAGGTGAGGATGATGGTCTGGCCGGGCCGCGCGCCGGCGACCACGGACGCGCAGGCGCCGCGCAGCGCGGCCAGGTCTGGCACGTGTGCGGAGTCCACCGGGGTGGGGACGCAGATGATGACCGCGTCCGCGGCGCTGACCGCGCCGGTGTTGCTGGTCAGCTCCAGGGCGCCGGAGCGCAGCGCCGCGTCGAGCACCGGCCGGTCGGCCTCGGCGAGATCGGCCTCGCGGGCGGCGATGACGGCCAGCCGCCCGGCGCTGATGTCGATGCCGAGGATCCGCGGGCTGCGGCCGTGCAGCGCCAGCGCGGTCGGCAGGCCGACGTAGCCGAGCCCGACGATGGCCACGGTGGCGGGGCCCGGGCCGTGCCCGTTGCCGCCGGCGGCCGGCGGCCGGTACGGGACCAGCCTGGCGGAAAGCTGCCGCTCCCGGCCGTTGATGGCCAGTGAAAGCTCCTGTGATGCCACGGTCCCCCCTCGGCCCGGATGGCGTGAATCCCCGTTTGCTTGCGGTGCGAGCCTTGAATCTGCCAGCGGCCTCCCCCGCCCGCCTCGGCCAACGGGGGTAGCGCGACTACGCAGAGTGCTGGACGGCCCGTCCGGCGTAATCCCAGGTCACCCGGTGCTTGATCGCCTTCGCCCAGAGCCGCCACGGCGAGTCCGCGTCGCCCACGTAGGTCCGCGGCAGGGCGTGCTGGCTGGTGTGCTCGCCGCGCCAGATGGCGCAGCCGTAGGAGTATCCGGCCGTCCGCACGGCGTCCACCACGCGCATGTCGGCGTCCCCGTAGGGGTAGCAGAACCCGGCCACCGGCTGGCCGCTGGCGGCCTGGAGCACGGCGCGGCTGTTCTCGAGTTCCGCGGTCAGCGCCGCGCCACTGGCACTGGGCAGGGAGACGTGCCGCAGCCCGTGGGACCCGATCTCCATGCCGGCCTCCGCGGCCTGGCGCACCTGGCGGGCGGTCATCAACGGCTTGCGCGGGCCAGCCGGATCCCAGGTATTGGTCCCGCCCAGGCGGGCCGCCAGCGGAAACACGGTCGCGGCGAAGCCGTACCTAGCCAGCACCGGCAAGGCGTATTGCATGAAATCGGAGTAGCCGTCGTCGAAGGTGAGGCCGACCAGGCCGGCCGCGCCGTCGCGGGCGCGGGCCCCGAGCAGTTCGGCGACGCCGACGCCGCGCAGGCCGCGGGCCCGCAGCCAGGCCATCTGCTGGCGGAACCGGGCCGGGCCGACGGTGACCTGGTAGGGGTCGCTGGTGTACGGGCTCACCGAGTGGTACATGAGGATGGCGGGCATCGCGCCGCCGCCCCAGCCCACGTGCCGGTGGACGAAATTCGCCGTCGCCTGCGCCATCGTTGGCCCCCCAGTTGCCGTGCCGGACTGCGGCAGGCTATGGGGAGCGGGGGGACCGGCTGATCCGGTCTTTGGCCGGTTCCGGCTACCTCATCGGCAGGTCATCAGAGGTCGACGCTGGTGCCGGGCTTCAGCAGGGTGAACTCGGCGCCGTTCGGCCCCGCGGCCAGGCCGCTGAACATGCCGAGCACGTTCAGCCCGATCTCGGACAGCAGCGCGTCGTGGATAAAGATCCCGCGGCGCGGGGCCACCGCGCGGGCGTAGTCGATCATCGCCGAGGTGCTGTGCCACGGCCCGCTGGCCGGCAGCAGCAGCGTGCCGGCGCTTTCCTCGGGCACGGTGTAGGAGTCGCCGGGGTGGAACACCTCGCCGTCGACCAGGAAGCCGACGTTCGCGACCGTGGGGATGTCCGGGTGGATCACCGCGTGCTCGGAGCCGTACACGTGCACCGCGAACCCGGCCGCGGTGAACTCGTCGCCGTGGGCGACCGCCCGGGCCCGGTCGCCGAACTCGGCGAACTGCGCGGCCACCGGGGCGGCCGCCCACACCCGCAGGCCCGGGTTCCCGGCCAGCGCGGCGCGCAGGCTGTCCGGCACCACGTGGTCGAAGTGCTCGTGGGTGACGAGCACCGCGTCGGCGCCGTCCAGGGCGGTGTCGCCGCTGAACGCGCCGGGGTCGATGACCAGGACCCCGCCGTCCTTTTCCAGACGGACGCAGGCATGCCCCAGCTTGGTGAACCGCATAGCTTCCTCCGCTCAGGTCAGGCCGAGCACGCTGGCCAGGGTCCGGGCGACCGCGCCGCCCGCCTCCGCGGCGAGATCGAGCGCGGCCGGGATGTTTAGGTCGGCCGCCAGCAGCCGCCGCAGTTCGGCCACCGCGGCGGCGTCGTCGGGCACCTTCCGCGCCGCCGCACGGTACAGCGACTCTAGCCGGATCGCGGCCCCGTCAAGCAGTTCCGGGCGGTAGTCCCAGCCGTGCGCCCAGGGCCGGTCCAGGATCATCAGCCGCACCGCCCCGGCGGGATGGTCCGCCAGCAGATCACCGACCAGCACCAGGTTGCCGGCCGACTTGGCCATCTTGGCGCCGTCGATGGTGACCACGCCGGTGTGGAACCAGGCCCGCGCGTACGGGCGCACGCCGGTGAACGCCTCGGCCATCGCGGCGTGGTAGGCGTGGTGCGGGAAGCGCAGTTCGGCGCCGCCGGCGTGCACGTCCACGGCGGGCCCGAACACCGACATGGCCATCGCCGCGCATTCCGCGTGCCACCCGGGGCGCCCGGGGCCCCAGGGCGAATCCCAGGCCGGGTGGCCCGGCTCGGCCGCCTGCCACACCGCCACGTCCAGCGGGTCCTGTTTGGCCGGGTCGTCCGGCCGCCCGCCGAACTCCCCGGACAGGGCCAGCGCCCCGGCCCGGCCCAGCCCGGCCCGCTCGGCCACGCCCGCGCCGCGGAAGTAGACCCCGCCCGCGCGGTGGTAGGCGGCGCCGACGTCGAGCAGCCCGGTGGCCAGCCGGATGACCTGCGCCACGTACCGGTGCGCCCGCGGCTCGTGTTCCGGCGAGCGCACCCCCATCGCTTCCATGTCCCGGTCGAAGCCGAACTGCTGGATCGCGGCGAACTCGTCGTAGGCCGCGCCCGCCCGGCCGGCCGCGACGTCGAGCACGTCGTCCACGTCGGTGACGTTGCGGCACACCTCCGGCTGGACGCCGAGCAGGCGCAGCACCCGGCCGAGCGTGTCGATCCACACGAACGTGGCCGCGTGGCCGACGTGCGTCACGTCGTAGGGGGTGATGCCGCAGGCGTAGACGCGGGCCCGGTCCAGCAGTTCCACCCGCTGGCCCGCGATCACCGCCCCGGCCGCGCCCGGTGCTGTCTCGGTTGTCATGCCCCCAGTCTGGATCACCGGCCCGTGCCGCCGTCACCTGGTGTGCCGGAGCCGCCGGCCGGTGTGCCGTAGCCGCCCCCGCCGGGGGTCTCGATGACGAACAGGTCCCCGGCGCCGACCAGCGCGCTGTCGCAGCCGTGCATGGGGACCACGCTCCCGTCGGCCCGCACCACCCAGTGCCGGCCGAGCGCCCCTGGCCCGCCCCCGGCCATCCCGTAGGGCGGCACCCGCCGGTGGCTGGCCAGCGTGGTCACCGTCATCGGCTCGAGCAGGCGCAGTTCGCGGCGGCCCCCGTCGCCGCCGGGCCAGCGCCCGGCCCCGCCGCTGCCGCGCCGGATCGCGTAGCTCTCCACCCGCACCGGGTACCGCCACTCCAGCACCTCGGGGTCGGTGAGCCGGGAGTTGGTCATGTGCGTCTGCACCACGTCGGTGCCGCGGAACCCGGGTCCCGCGCCGGACCCGCTGGCCACGGTCTCGTAGTACTGGTGCCGCGCGTTGCCCAGGGTGACGTTGTTCATGGTCCCGGAGCCCTCCGCCATCACCCCGAGCGCCGCGTACAGTGCGCCGGTGATCGCCTGCGAGGTCTCCACGTTGCCCGCGGCCACCGCGGCCGGGTACTCCGGGGCCAGCATCGACCCGGGCGGGATGATCACCCTGACCGGTTTCAGGCAGCCGGAGTTCAGCGGTATCTCGTCGGCCACCAGCGTGCGCAGCACGTACAGCACCGCGGCCATGGCCACCGAGGACGGGGCGTTGAAGTTGCCGGGAAGCTGGGCCGAGGTGCCGGTGAAGTCGATCTCCGCGGACCGCGCGGCGCGGTCCACCCGGACCGCCACGCTGATCACCGCGCCGCCGTCCATTTCGTACCGGCACTGCCCATCGCGCAGCGTGCAGAGCACCCGGCGCACCGCCTCCTCGGCGTTGTCCTGCACGTGCCGCATGTAGGCGTGCACCACGTCAAGCCCGAACTGGTCCACCATCCGGCGCAGCTCACCCACGCCGCGCTCGTTCGCGGCGATCTGCGCGCGCAGGTCGGCCAGGTTCACCTCGGGGTTGCGCGACGGGTGCGGCGCCGACGCCAGCAGGTGCCTGGTCTCCGCCTCGCGCAGCGTCCCGTCCCGGACCAGCAGCCAGTTGTCGACCACCACGCCTTCCTCGTCCACCTCGGTGCTGAACGCCGGCATCGACCCGGGGGTGATCCCGCCGATCTCGGCGTGGTGCCCCCGGGACGCCACGTAGAACAGCAGGTCCTGGCCGGCCTCGTCGAACACCGGGGTGACCACGGTCACGTCGGGCAGGTGCGTGCCGCCGTGGTAGGGATCGTTGAGCATGTACACGTCGCCTGGCCGCATCCTCCCGGCGTTCCTGGCGGCGACCATCGCGATGCTCTCGCCCATCGAGCCCAGGTGCACCGGCATGTGCGGCGCGTTGGCGATGAGCCCGCCCCCGGCGTCGAACAACGCGCAGGAGAAGTCGAGCCGCTCCTTGATGTTGACCGAGTGCGCGGTGGCCCGCAGCCGCGCGCCCATCTGCTCGGCCACCGACATGAACAGGTTGTTGAAGATCTCCAGCATGACCGGGTCCACCTCGGTGCCCGCCTCGCTGCGCCCCGGCCGCGGCGCCACCCGGGTCAGCAGCAGGTCCAGGCCCGGGGTGACCTCGGCGCGCCAGCCCGGTTCCACCACCGTGGTCGCGAAGTCCTCGGCGATCAGCGCGGGGCCGTCCGCGCCCTCCCCGGGGCGCAAGTCCCGTCGCCGGGCGAGCGGCACGTCCGCCCACCTTCCGCCCGCGTACATCCGAACGATTTCGCCCCGGCCCCCTGGCTCCCTAACGGCCGGCGGCATGCCGCGGGAACCGTTCTCCGAAGCGGCCACCACCTCGACGGAGACCGCCTCGACGAGGACCGGCTTGTCCGGCATGAGGAACGAGAACTGCTGCCGGTAGGCATGTTCGAACTCCGCGGTCATCCCGGCCACGGTGCCCAGCGGGACCGGCAGCGCGGTGTCGGTGCCCTCGTAGCGCAGGTGCGCCCGGCGCGTGCTGGCCGCCCGGGCCGGGTCGGCGCCGGCGGCGGCCAGTTCGGCGAGCGCGCCCGCCTCCAGCGTCCCGGCGACCCTGCCGAGTTCCGGCAGCAGCCCACCCCCCGCCCGGCTCCCCGTTCCCTCTTCACTATCCCCCTTCACTAGCGGCGCCTCCACCGCCTGCTCCCGCATGGCGGTCAGCTCGGCCAGGCCCATCCCGTAGGCGGACAGCACCCCGGCGAGCGGGTGGATGAGCACGGTTTCGATGCCGAGCGCGTCGGCGACCGCGCAGGCGTGCTGGCCGCCGGCCCCGCCGAACGTGGCGAGCACGTACCGGGTCACGTCGTAGCCGCGCTGCACCGAGATCTTCTTGATCGCGTTGGCCATGTTCGCCACGGCGATCGCCAGGAACCCGGCGGCCGTCTCCTCGGGGCGGGGCCGCTGGCCGGCCGCGGCGCCGATCTCGGCGGCCAGGGCGGCGAACTTGCCCGCGACGACCTCGGTGTCCAGCGGCTGGTCGCCGCCGGGGCCGAACACGGCGGGGAAGTGCCCGGCCTGGATCCGGCCGAGCATGATGTTGGCGTCGGTGACGGTGAGCGGCCCGCCGCGGCGGTAGGCGGCCGGCCCGGGCACCGCGCCGGCCGAGCCGGGCCCGACCCGGTACCGGCTGCCGTCGAACCGCAGGATGGAGCCGCCGCCCGCGGCGACGGTGTGGATGGCGAGCATCGGCGCGCGCATCCGGACCCCGGCGACCTGGGTCTCGTACTGCCGCTCGAACTCCCCGGCGAAGTGCGACACGTCGGTCGAGGTGCCGCCCATGTCGAAGCCGATCACCCGGCCGAACCCGGCCGCCTGGGCGGTGCGGGCCATGCCCACGATGCCCCCGGCTGGCCCGGACAGGATCGAGTCCTTGCCGCGGAACGACTGCGCGGCTACCAGGCCGCCGTGGGACTGCATGAACTGCACCCGGACGCCGGGGAGCTCCTTGGTGACGCTGGCCACGTAGCGGGCCAGCACCGGGGACAGGTAGGCGTCCACCACCGTGGTGTCGCCGCGGGAGACCAGTTTCATCAGCGGGCTGGTCGCATGGGACAGCGACACCTGGGTGAACCCCGTGCCCGTGGCGATCTCCCCGATCCGCGCCTCGTGCGCCGGGTAGCGGTACCCGTGCAGGCAGACGACGGCGGCCGAGCGGAACCCGTCCTCGTAGGCGCTTCGCAGGCCGGCGGCCACCGCGTCCTCGTCGAGCGGGATCAGGACCTCGCCGTCCGCGCCGACCCGCTCGGTGGCCTCGATCACCCGGGAGTACAGCAGGTCCGGCCGGACGATCTCCCGGTCGAAGATCCTCGGCCGGTCCTGGTAGGCGATCCGCAGCGCGTCGGCGAACCCGGCGGTGATGACCAGCACGCACGGCTCGCCCGTGCGCTCAAGCAGGGCATTGGTCGCCACCGTGGTGCCCAGGCGGACCACGGCGATTCGTTCGGCCGGAATATCCTGCCCGGGGGCGATGCCGAGCAGCTGCCTGATGCCGGCCACCGCCGGGTCGGCGTAGGCGCCGGGGTTCTCCGACAGCAGCTTGTGCACCGCGAGCGTGCCGTCGGGGCGGCGCGCGACCACGTCGGTGAACGTGCCGCCGCGGTCGATCCAGAACTCCCACCGGCCGTCCATGCGCCCAGCCTCACCTCATCCCTCATCAATGTGAGCCTGGTGCTGTTCTATGCCCAGAATCACATTCATGACCTACAGGCAGGCCGTGGCTATGAGAGGCAGGCGGTGCGCGGGCCGCGCCTCGGGCCGGGACCGGTGGCCGGCTGGATCCGGTGCTGGAGTTCCTGATATTCGCGGCAGGTAAGAACCAGGCTGGCCAGGTCGAGCACCTCGTGGCGGGGCAACCCGCGAGGGATCGCCACAATGACATCCGCGCGCGTTTCGACTCGAACGACAGCCGGGAGATCGGACCAGCGGACTACCTTCGTGACCACTCCTATATCTTCTAGTAATCAGTTCGTTATTATCCGCTCCCTGCCCCACGCTAGGCGCGTCCTAGATCATGCGCTAGGGGGGGCCAGGACCAATTCCGGCAAGGCCGATGACCCTGACCCGGCGATGGCGGTGCTATGACGCCGGCTTTGCCGCGGCGAGCATGGACCGCACAAGTGCCGCGACGTGCTGGCGGTCGGCGGGGCTGAGCTGGACCAGCGAGGCGACCAGAACGTCGATCTCCGGATCGTCGCCGACCTGGCTGTCGAGAACGAGACCGGCCGCCGACGCCGCTGCCGCCCGGACCATGCTCAGCGGGAGGTCGAGCCCCGCGGCCAGGCGCTCCAGCGTTAACGGGTTGGGAAGCCTGCCGGATCGGCCATGCGTGGCCAGGTGGTGCACGGTGGAGCGAGACAGCCCGCCGAGGCGCGCGACGTCGCCGTAGGAGCGGCGCAGTTCCCGCATCCGCTCGTGGATGAGCCGCTGCAGCGCGTCCGGCACATCGCTCATCTGTTCCCTCGGCCATCGTCTGCTCCCCCGGCCAGAAGAAGGTTACTCGACGGGCAGGGCTCTCTTGCGAGAACCGCTCAGCACTTGCGGGACCTGGCGGGCATGGTAACGTCTAAAAAAATCGGACATTCATCCGATCAGGCCGGACACAGGGCCGGCGACCCATCAGCAAAGGAGGATCCAGACATGACAGCCTCGACCCAGGGCCTTACCGCACAGGGTCTGGCCGGATCCGGGATCCTGCCCCAGCAGGGCACTTTCACCCCGGGCTTCCCGCCGTCCTTCGGCGTGGAACAGTACCTGGGCACCACGCAGCAGTACGGGTTCCCGACGCCGGGCTGGCCGCAGGGCCCCTACGGCCCGCAGGCTCCCTACGGCCAGTCCCCCTGGAGCACTGGCCAGGCCCAGTTCGGCCAGGGGACGGCGGGCCAGCTGCCGCAACAGCAGGTTCAGCAGGTCTTCCAGCAGCTCATCGGCCAGATTCTGCCGATAGCGGAGCAGATGATCCTGCCCCAGGTCATCGCCCTGGCGGTGCAGCAGATCCAGCAGCACGTGCAACAGCTCACCGCGCAGCTGGTCATGCCGCAGGTCGCCGGGCAGCAGCCCACATGGATGCACCAGGCAACCGGCCCGGCCGGTCAGTTCGGCAGGCCATATCCGGTGTTCTCCTGAGGAGGCCAGGTGACCACGGGCACCGTTCAGTGGCCATACGCTCCTCCGGAGGTGCGCCGTCACGACGTCGCGGCACTGCTCCAGCACACCTACCAGTGGACGCGTGCCGCGTCAGCGGTCGTCCCCCCGGTTGCGCAGCAGGTGGCCCCCGCCCTCACCGTCGCGGCTCAGCTCTACGAGGCACAGCAGTACCCTGCCGCGCTCGGCCAGCTCGCCGGCGTGGTGACGATGCTGCACCGGGCCCGCCAGGCCTACCCTGCGCTTCCTGAGCTGTGACGTGGCGCAGGCCCGCTGTGGCGGGCGCGGCGCGGCGGATTGGACCGGCCGCGCCGGCCATGGCCTGAGCCCGCGAGGCGGCCCGGACCCGCGATGCCGCGGCGTCCGGGCCGCCGGGCGGGACGCAGCGAGATTCCGCAGCACAGCTCACCCAACGGCGGGCAGCACGGCTCCCGTGGCGGTGAGCGGAGAGAGGTGACCATGCCAGCACCCGACAAGACGCCCGGCGCCACTCCGGGCAAGTCACCCGGTGGTGCGAGAGGACGGCCAGGCCGCGAGCCCGGCGCATCAGCCGAGACGGCGAGACCTGCCAAGGAGCACACCGGCGGCGCCCGGGTCAGGCAGCATGGCACCGGTTCCCGGCCCGAGCGGTACATGGTGGCGGTCGAAGGCTCCGGACCGGCCGATCCCCTCATCACACAACTGAACCAGGATCCGCAGATCAGGGTGGTGCGGAGTATCGGGCGGCCGCGCTCGGCCCGGGGGTTCCCGCACATCATCGTGATCGAGACGACCGCCGAGCGGGCCGCGGCCCTGGCCCGGACGCCCGCGGTGCTCGTGGAACCCGACCAGCGGCTCGGCTGGGGCGCCCTCGCGGCGGGGCTGGGCGGCTTGGCTGACCCGCTGGCCGCGCCTGCCGGCGAGGTCATTCCGGTTGTCGTCGCAGTGGACAATGACGGCGGCAGGCCGGTTCCCGACGCCGCCGTGTGCCTGTTCGGCCGCGGCCTGCCAGCCATCGGGTTCACCGGGGCGGATGGCCGCGTGGAACTGGCGGCGCCTGCCGAGACGGCCGCCGCCGCAGAGCTGCTCCTGGTCCGTCCCGCGCGGGGATGCTGGCCGGCCCGGGTGGTCCGCCCGCGGCTGCTTCCCGGCAAGCAGGTCAGCGTCGTGTGCGAGCGGGTCATCACGACGTTCCCCGACTTCCCGGAGCGCGCGCTCGACTCGTGGGGCGCACGGGTCATGGGATTCGACAGGCTGCCGCCCACGCACCGCGGCGACGGGATCCGGATCGCGATCGTCGACTCGGGGGTCGCTGCCGAGCATCCCGACCTCACCCGCCGGATAGCCGACGGCCGCGATGTGGTCGGCGAGGATGACAAGAGCTGGCAGGAGGATCCGATCGGTACCGGCACCCATCAGGCGGTGCTGATCGCGGGCCGGGACGATGGCAGTGGAGTGGTCGGCCTGGTTCCCGAAGCCGAGGTGCACGTCTGCCGCACCGCTCCGGGCGGCACGTGTGCGGATCTGATCGAGGCGCTGGATTACTGCATCGAGCAGGAGGCCGACGTCGCGCTGCTCTCCGTCGGCATCACCCAGGACTCCTGGCTGCTCGCCGGCAAGGTCCGCCAGGCGCGCGAGCATGGCATCGCCTGCGTCGCCGCCGTCGGTGACGGCGGCGGACCGATCGCCTGGCCCGCCGCCGTGCCGGGCGTGCTCGCGGTGAGCGCGATCGGCCAGCTTGGCTCCTTCCCGCCAGACAGCGGGATCGCTGCCGAGCTCACCGGCCCGCCCACGCCGGACGGGCTGTTCGTCCCGCACTTCGCGAACCACGGCCCCGGCATCGACTGCTGCGCTCCCGGCGTGGCGATCGTGTCGGGACTCCCGCCCGCCAGCTATGGCCCGCTCGGCGGCACGGCCGTCGCGGCAGCGCACGTGGCCGCGACCGCGGGCCTGGTCCTCGCCCATCATCCGCAATTCAGGCCCGAGGCCGGGCGTCCCCCCGTGCGGCGCGACGCCAGCCGGGTTGACCGGCTCTTCCAGGTCATCCTCGCGTCCTGCCGCCCGCTGCCCGGACTGGGCCCGCTTCAGTCCGGTGCCGGCGTCCCCGATGCGGCGGTCGCCGTCGGCGTCACCCCCGGAGGCAGCTACGCCCCGCTGGCCGGCCCGGTTTCCCGTCCGCCCGGCTCCCCGGCCGAGTCTTCACCGGCCGAAGAACTCACCCGGGCGGCACTGGCTTCCCTGGAGGCGGCCATGCGGTCGGCGGGCCTGATTCCCGGCACGGCGAACGGCATCTAGGGTTCTGGGCCCGGGCCACCGCCCGGGCCCAGAACCACCCTCATGCCCCTGGGCCCGGGCCGCGGTGGTGGCCCTGTGACCACCAGCCGACGTTGCGCAGGGCGGCGACGCAGTGGCGCAGGCCGGGGATGACGTAGGGGATGCCCGCCCGCGCCATCACCTCCCTGGTGTAGCCGGTGATCGGCTGCATCACCTGGCTCACGCAGACCACCGGGGTCGTGGCCCGGGCCGCCCCGATCGCGTCGGCGAGCACCTGGCCCGGCCACGGCCGCCCGTCGCGCTGCCAGGGCAGGCCGTTGATGACCGCGACCACGCCGACGGACGGGTCGGCGGACATGGCCTCGATGGCCCGGGTGAAGATGCCCGGGTCGATGACGGCCGCCCCGGTGATGTCCAGCGGGTTCTGCACGGTGCCGTAGTCCGGGAGGATCCGCGCCAGCCCGGCGCGGGTGGCCGGGGCCAGCGCGGGCAGCGGCGCGCCGAGGCTGGCGGCGTGGTCGGCGAGCATGTCGCACGCGCCGCCGGAGATCGACACCACCCCGATGCCGGGGCGGGCCAGCCGGCCCAGGTGCGCGGCGGCCCCGGTGGTGAGGATCAGGTCCTCGATCTCCTCCACCCGGATCACGCCCAGGTCGTGCAGGAACCCGTCGACCTGGTGATCGTCGCCGGCCGTGGCGCCGCTGTGCGCGGCGGCGGCCCGCGCGGACATCTCGGACCTGCCGGACTTCAGCACCACGACCGGCTTGCCGGCCGCGGCGGCGCGGCGGGCGGCCCCGGCAAACGCCGCCGGGTCGCGGATCGTCTCGAGGAACAGCGCCACGGCCTGGGTGTGCGGGTCCCCGGCCAGGTAGTCGAGCACGTGACCGGCGGCCACCATGGCCTCGTTGCCGAGGGTGACCAGGTAGGACAGCCCGACCCCGGTCATCGTGGCGAAGTCGAGCATCGCGCTGGCGGCCATCCCGCTCTGCGACACCAGGGCCACCGGGCCGGCCGCGCGGGGCAGCCCGGGGATCGCGGTGACCGGGACCTGGTCGACGAAGTTGGCGAAGCCCAGGTGGTTCGGGCCGACCAGGAGCACGCCGAGCGATTCGGCGCGGGCGACCAGGTCCGCCTGGGCCCGCTGGCCGGCCTCGCCGGCATCGGCGTACCCGGCGGACAGCACCAGCGCGTGCCGGATGCCGGCCGCGGCCACGTCGCCGAGCGCGTCCAGGGTGGCGGCCCGCGGCACCATCATGAACGCGAGGTCCACCGGTTCGCCGATCTGGGTGCAGGAGGTGACGGTGGCCCGGCCGTGGGCCGGCCCGCCGCGCCGGTTCACCAGGTAGGTGTGCTCGCCCAGGCCGAAGTCCACCAGGTTGCGGTAGGCCATCCGGGAGAAGCCCGACTTGTCCGCGGCGCCGACCAGGGCGACGCTGCGCGGCCGCAGCAGCGCGCCCAGCCGCCGCGGGGTCACCTGGATCGTCACGCCGTCCCCCCGCCGATCCGTGGCATCCCTGGCCCCTCCGCTGGTGGTTAGCCTCACGGTATTCGCCCGGAGGGCCGGCCCGCGCCCTTGAACAAAGGTACGAATGACCGTACATTTGAGGCTCTGGCAACGGCGCTGGGAGGGCGGTCATGGCCGAGGTACTGCCGATCGAGACGCCCGGCCTGGGCGACCGCAGCTACCTGGTCCATGACGGGAGCGCCGCGCTGGTCATCGACCCGCAGCGGGACACCGACCGGATCACCGCGCTGGCCGGGGCGCACGGGGTGCGCATCACGCACATCGCCGAGACGCATATCCACAACGACTACCTCACCGGCGGGCCGGCCCTGGCCGCCGCCACCGGTGCCGCGTACCTGGTCAACGCGGCCGACCCGGTCGCCTTCGACCGGACACCGGTCGCCGACGGGGACCACGTCGAGGTCGGTGACACGCTGCGGGTCCGGGTGCTGGCCACGCCCGGGCACACCTTCACCCACCTGAGCTACGTGCTGGAATCCGGCGGTCGGGTGGCCGGGGTGTTCACCGGCGGGTCGCTGCTCTACGGCGCCACCGGGCGCCCCGACCTGCTCGGGCCGGCGCACACCGGCGCGCTCGCCCGGGCGCAGTACGCCTCCGCGCACCGCCTCGCCGCGGAGCTGCCCGGCACCACCCCGGTCTTCCCCACGCACGGGTTCGGCAGCTTCTGCTCGGCCGGGCAGGCCGGCGGCCTGTCCTCCACGATCGACGCCGAGCGGCTGGCCAACCCGGTGCTGGCCCTGGACGAGCGCGAGTACACCGACGGCCTGCTCGCCAGCCTGGACACCTGGCCCGCCTACTACGCGCACATGGGCCCGGCCAACCTGGCCGGGCCGGCCGGCCCGGACCTGTCGCCGCCACGCCAGGCCGGCCCGGAGGAGGTGCGGCGCCGCCTGGACGCCGGCGAGTGGGTGATCGACCTGCGGGACCGGATCGCGTTCGCGGCCGGGTTCCTGCCCGGGTCGGTCAGCTTCCCACTGGAGGGCAGTTTCGCCAGCTACCTGGGCTGGACCGTGCCGTGGGGCGCGCCGCTGACCCTGCTGGGCGAGACACCGGACCAGGTCGCGCAGGCGCAGCGGGAACTTGTCCGGATCTGGGCCGACCGGCCCGTCGCGGCGGCCAGCGGGGGCCCGGCGCGGTGGGCGGCCGGCGCCGCTCTGGCGTCGCTGCGGCTGGCCAAGTTCGGCGACCTGGCGGCGGCGCTGGCGGGCCCGCGGCCGCCCGTGGTGCTGGACGTCCGGCGGCCGCTGGAGTGGGCGGACGGCCACATCGCCGGTGCCGGGCACATCCCGCTGCACGAGCTGTCCGGCCGGGCCGGTGAGCTGCCGCCCGGCGAGCTGTGGGTGCACTGCCAGAGCGGGTACCGCGCGATCGTGGCCGCGTCACTGCTGGCCGGCCGGGGCCGCGAGGTGGTCGCCGTGGACGACGACTTCGGCAACGCCGGGGCGGCAGGCCTGACCCTCCAGCCCGCCTGACTCCTGCTCAGCCCGGTGAGCATCGCCGGCCTGGTCACGATCCCGCACCGAGCGATGGTTCCTTCTGGTGAGCCCTATTCGTCGGCGACGATCGAGCCCACCCGGCCGGCCAGTTCCGGATCCCGCCGGTTGAGCACGAACGCGATCACGGCCGCAATCACCACGACGATCAGAGCCGCGTAAGGGAACCAGTCGTACGGCGTGGGCTGGCCTGGCTTGGCCAGGTAGTAGAGCGGCACGATGATCGCCACCGCGCCCAGCACCGGCAGCACCGCGTGCTTGACCGGGTGGAACTCCTGCGGCCGGTACCTGCGGTAGTAGACCGGCAGGGCCAGGTTGGACAGCAGGTAGACCACCAGCACCAGGATCGTCCCCATGGTGGCGGACTCGGCGAAGAAGTTGACCGGGTCCAGCGACCCGGTGGAGCCGCCGATCACGTGCCCGAGCGCCCAGCCGCCGATGATCGCCCCGGCGATGCCGATGAACGTGAAGATGGCGTTCATCGGGGTGAGCCGGCCGCGATGCACCCGGCCGATCCAGCTCGGGATCAGGCCCTCACGGCCGGCGTTGAAGACCAGCCGGGCCTGGGAGTTGGTGCCCGCGATGAGCGCGCCCAGGGTGGAGGTCAGGCCCGCCAGGTAGGCGAAGAACGCGAGCACGCCGAGGGTGTCGTGGGCGACCGTGATGAACGGGATCGCCGCGCCGCTCAGCTTGGTGACGTTGTACCCGAACCCGCTGACCGTGGCGTAGGCGAACAGCACGTAGCTGACCCCCATGATGAGCACCGAGCTGAACACCGCCCGGGGCACGTTGCGCCGCGGGTTGTCGGTCTCCTCGGCCAGCGCAGCGGAGTTCTCCCAGCCGATGAACAGGTACACGGCGAGCGGGAACCCGGCCGCCAGCCCGGAGAAGCCGTTGGTGATGTGGCTGGGCTCGAACGGGGTGAGGTTCAGGTGGCCGCCGTTGGAGATCAGCGCCGCCACCGACACCACGACCAGGACAAGCATCTCGAACGCGAAGAAGAGCCCGGCGAGCTTGGTGGACACGCTGACACCGCGGATCATCATGACCACCGCACCGGCGGTCAGCAGCACCGTGAAGATCCCCCACGGGACGTTCCAGCCCAGGTAATAGTTCAGCGTGATGGACAGGAAACCGCCGGAGATGGCGATCACCGAGGACATCGCGATGATGTAGCCGATCCCGGCCACCAGGGCCGTGCCGACGGCGGAGGTCCCGCCGAACGACTTCCCGACGAACGTGATGAACCCGCCGGTGGACGGCTGCGCCCTGGAGAACTGGGCCAGCGTGTTGCCGAGCAGCGCCACCGCGATGATCGCCGCCACGATGGTCAGCGGCGCGGCGACGCCCGCGGTGACGGCCAGCAGGCCGAACCCGAAGTAGAAGCTCATGGCCGGGCCGATGTTGGCCATGGTGGCGGCCGAGATATCCATGATCCCGAGCGCGCCCCGGCGCAGCCGGTGCTCCTGGCCTACGCCCGCGACCAGCGGGCTCTTGCTCTCCGCGAAGGGGGCCGATTCAGTGCTCATCCCCGGTCCTCCACATCCTCACCATGATCGGGTGCCCGAAAGGTAACTCATCGGGACGACCCGCACAAGGATGCGAATTCGAACTGTGATCTAGTCAGGACACGATGTCCTTGGCGCGGAAATGGCGGAACGCCCAGGCGAACAGGATCAGGGCGTAGCTGACCGACACCGCGGCACCTTCGAGCATCCCGCCCCAGGAGATCTGCGGCTGCATCGCGTCCAGCCAGGCGAACTGCCAATGGGTGGGCAGCACCTGGCGCCAGCCGCGCAGCGCGGTCACCGCGTCCAGGATGTCGCTGACGATGACCAGCCCCACCGCGCCGCCCACCGCGCCGAGCGGCGAGTCGGTGGACACCGAGAGCAGGAACGCGAGCCCGGCCACCACCAGCTCGGTGACCAGGACGTAGGCCAGCACGATGCCCATCCGGCCCAGGGCCGCGCCCGGGGCGAGCACCGCCCCGGTGCCGGGCAGCCGCAGCGGGTGCCAGCCGAACGCGACCGTGCCCGCCACCAGCGACATGAGCGGGAAGCTGGTCACCGCGACCGCCGAGTAGGCCAGCGCCACGATCAGCTTCTGGCGCAGCAGCCGGGACCGGGGCACCGGCGCGGCGAGCAGGTACCGCAGCGACGCCCAGCCCGCCTCGCTGGCCACGGTGTCCCCGCAGAACAGGGCCACCGCGACGACGAGCAGGAAGCCCACGGAGGCGAAGAAGCTGAACGCGGCGAAGTTAAGCCCGCCGGTGGTGGCGAGGTCGACGAGCCCGGGGGCGCCGCTGCCCGGCTGCGGCGGGCCGCCCAGCTCGAACGCGCCGACCAGGACCCAGGGCAGCGCCAGCAGGATGAGCGCGGCCACCATGGTGCGCCTGCGGCGCACCTGCCGGATCGCCTCCACCCGCAGCGGCAGGGTGCGCCGCGGGCTGTAGCCGGGGGCGCTGGCCGGGATGTCCGTGGCCGTCATGTGCCCGCCGCCTCCCCCGTGCCCGCCGCCGGGGGCGCCCCGTGCGCCTGGCCCGCCGCCCCGGGCGGCCCGGGTGCCTCGCCCTGCCCGTCGATGAGCGCCAGGAACGCGTCCTCCAGGCGCCGGCCGGGGCCGACCCGGTCCACCGGTATCCCGGCGCCGACCAGCGCCGCGACCACCGCCGAGGCGGGCACGCCGTCGGGCTGCACCTGCACGCCGTCGGCGTGCCTGCGCACGGACTCGATCCCGGTCAGGCCGCGCAGCACCGACACCGCGCGGTCGGCCTGCGTGGTGCCGACAAGCAGCGCCGCCCCGTCGCCGATGATGTCGGCCACCTGGCCGCCCGCGATCCCCCGGCCCTGGTTCATCACGACCACGTGGCTGCAGGTCTGCTCCACCTCGGCGAGCAGGTGGCTGGACAGGATGACGGTGCGCCCGCCCGCCGCGTAGGCCAGCAGCGCGTCGCGCATCTCCCTGATCTGCGGCGGGTCGAGCCCGTTCATCGGCTCGTCGAGCACCAGCAGATCCGGCAGGCCGAGCATGGCCTGGGCGATGGCCAGGCGCTGGCACATCCCCCGGGAGTAGCCGCGGACCGGGCGGTCGATGGCGGTGCCCAGGCCGGCCAGCGCCAGCACCTCGTCCAGGTGCCGGCCGGCGGCGGGCCGGCCGGTGGCCCGCCAGTACAGCTCCAGGTTGGCCCGGCCGGACAGGTGCGGCAGGAACCCCGGTCCCTCCACGAACGAGCCGAGCCGGGACAGCGCCGCAGAGCCCGGGCGCACCCGCTGGCCGAAGATCGTGATCGTGCCTTCGTCCGGGTGCAGCAGGCCCATCAGCGCCCGCAGCGTGGTCGTCTTGCCCGCGCCGTTCGGCCCGAGCAGCCCCAGTATCTGGCCCCGCTCCACGCGCAGCGACAGGCCGTCCACCGCGAGCTGGCCGTCGTGGTACCGCTTGACCAGCCCGGAGATATCCAGCGGGACCGGGGCCAGGCCGGCCTCCAGCGGGTCCCGCCCGCGGCGCCTGCCAACGGTCACGATGAGCACCGCCGCGGCCAGCGCGCACAGCGGGGCCGCCCAGGCCCACCACGGGGCGCCGCCGCCGGTCACGGTGAGCGCCGGGTCGCCGGGCACCGCGAGGCCGGGCCCGGCCAGCGCCACCTGGTAGACCGCCGGGGCGGGCGGGGTCGCATAGCCGAAGTCGGTCGTGGTCAGCACGAGCCGCAGCCGGTGGCCGGCGGCGAAGCTGTGGTCGATGGCGGGCAGCGTGACCGTGACGACCCGGCCCGCCTGGGCGCCGGTGACCCGCAGCGGCGCCACCAGTTGGTCGGGCAGCGTCGCCACGCCGGCCTGGTCCACGTCGTAGACCTTGGCGAACAGCGTCACCGGCGCGGTGCCGGTGACCCGGATCCGGACCGTGGGAGACCCGGTGGCCTGCAGGGTGGCCGCCAGCGGGGCGGAGGTGAACGCGGCGGACTGGCCCGGCATGTCGAAGGTGAGCCCGCTGGTGCCGCCGCCGCTGACCGCGCCGAGCGCGCCGAGGCCGGGGAAGCCGGACAGCGAGGGCGGCGCGCCGCCCGGCGGGTGGTCGATCGCCTGCGCCGGGCCGGTCAGCCGGACCAGCGTGCGGGTGGTGCCGCGCAGGCCCGGGTAGGCGGCGGCCGTGGCGGTGCCGAGCGTCACCCCGTCGGTGGACGGGTCGAAGCCGAGCACCCGGGTCACCGCGAAGCCGGGCCGGCCGGTGCCCGCGCCGGCCGGGGCCCGCCCGGGCGCGAGCCAGCGGGTGAACCACGACGCGGTGAGCGAGTCCACGTAGCCGGTCTGCTGGTCACCGCCGTCGTGGCCGCCGGCGAACCAGACCATGGCGGCCGGCCCGCCGTTGCGCCGGATCGCCCGGTAGTTCGCGTCGGCCTGGCCGAGGTCGAAGAGGGAGTCGTGCTGGCCCTGGATGAGCAGCGCGGGGGCGTCCATCCGGCCCGCGACGCTGGCCGGGCTGGACCGCAGCAGCAGCGAGACCGCCGCGGGCGACGGCTGCCCGGCCTGGGCGATCTGCTGGTACATCGCGCAAATGCTGGGCAGGAACCGCCCGCACAGCACGTGCTGGCGCACCGCGGCCGCCGGACCGCCCGGGCCGGGCGCCGGACCGCCGGGGCCGGCCACCGGGCTGCCCCGGCCGGGCAGCGGGGTGCCCGGGCCGGGCACCGGGGTGCCGAATCCCGCCGAGCCCTGGGTGAACAGCAGCCCGGCCCATTGCCTGGCGAACACGCCGCTGGCCGGCCCGCCGGCCGGGCCGCCGCCCGCCGCGTTGGGGAACAGCGCGGTGGCCAGGTTGTTCCAGGCGCTCTGCGCCACCACGGCGTCGATGCGGTGGTCGTAGGCGGCGGCCAGCAGGGCCAGCCCGCCGCCGTAGGAGGCGCCGGCGATGCCGGCCCGCGGGTCGCCCGGCCGGTCCAGCAGCACCCGGGGCTGCCTGGCCAGCCAGCTCACCAGCTGGCTGGTGTCCCTGACCTCGTAGTCCGGCGAGTCCAGCCCGATCTGCCCGCCGCTGGCGCCGGTGCCGCGCGGGGACCAGGTGAGCACGGCGAACCCGGCCCGGGCCAGGTACCCGGCTTCCGGTGCGACCGCGGACCTGGTCTCCCCGAACCCCGGCGCGAGCAGGATCGCCGGGAGCCTGCCCTGGCCGGCCGGGGTGAAGAAGCTGGCGTCCAGCGTCACGTGCTGGTTGCCCCGCGGCCCGTCGAGCACGCCGATCCGCACGCCGCGGACGGTGACGCCGCCCGGCTGCCGCAGCACGGCGGCCAGCGTGATCGCGGCGGCCAGCAGCGCTGCCACGGCCGCGGCCGCGATCAGGTACCGCCGCCGCGCGCGCCACCACACATTCATGTGAGGGACGCTAGCAACGCGCGCGGCCAATCCCTGGCGGCTCTCAGCGGGGTCTCAGCGAAAATGGTGGCGGCGCTGCTGGAGCGGGGCGGGCTCAGTTGCGGCTGGCCGCCTCGGTGAGCGCCCTGGCGGTCAGCACCCGGGCCAGGTGCTCCCGGTAGGCGGCGCTGGCGCCGAGGTCGGCGACCGGGCTGGTGCCCTCGGCGGCGTGCGCCGCCGCGTCGGCAGGCCCGGCCCCCGCGGCCAGCGCCCGCTCCACCCCGGCCGCCCGTATCGGCACCGAGGCCATGTTCACCAGGCCCACCTGCCCGCCCTGCACGGCGACCCCCACGATCGCCCAGTCGATGGCGCGCTTGGTGAACTTCTGGAACGACCAGCCGCGCTGGGCTGGCTTGGGTATCCGGATCTCGGTGAGCAGTTCGCCGGGCTCCAGTGCGGTCTCGAACAGCCCGCTGAAGAACCCGGTGGCGGGGATCTCCCGGCTGCCCGACGGCCCGCGGGCGACCAGGGTCGCGTCCAGGGCCAGGGCCACCGCGGGCAGGTCGGAGGCGGCGTCGCCGTGCGCGATCGAGCCGCCGATGGTGCCCCGGTGCCGCACCTGCGGGTCCCCGACCCGGCCGGCGGCGTGCGCGAGCAGCGGCAGCTCGGCGGCCAGCAGCGCGGAGTGCTCCAGGTCGTGGTGCCGGGTCAGCGCCCCGATCGCGATGTGGCCGTCCTCGTCGCGGATGTAGGACAGTTCCGCGAGCCGGCCGATGTCGATGAGCACCTCGGGCACCGCGAACCGGAGCTTCATCAGCGGCAGCAGCGAGTGCCCGCCCGCCAGGTACTTGCCGTCGTCACCGGCGCCGGCGGCGAGGTCGAGTGCCTCGTCGACGGTGCCGGCCCGCCGGTAGGAGAACGGCGCCGGGATCATGACGCCTCCTTCGCTGGCTGGCCGGCCTTGGCCGCGGCGAGCACCGCGCGGACGATGTTGTGGTAGCCGGTGCACCGGCAGATGTTGCCCTCGAGGCCCGTCCGCACCTGCTCCTCGGTGGGATCGGGGTTCTCGGCGAGCAGCGATATCGCGGCCATCACCATGCCGGGGGTGCAGAACCCGCACTGCAGGCCGTGCTCGGCGTGGAAGGCCCGCTGCACCGCGTGCCACTGGCCGTCGCCATCGGCGAGCCCCTCGCAGGTGGTGACCTCGCGGCCGTCCGCCTGCGCGGCGAGCACCGTGCAGGATTTCACCGACTCCCCGTCCAGTAGCACGGTGCACGCGCCACAGGATGTCGTGTCGCAGCCGATGTTGGTAGCGGTCAAGCCGGCTACCTCGCGCACGAAGTGGGCGAGCAGCAGCCGGTCCTCCACTTCCGCCTCGACCCGTGTGCCATTGACGCTGATCGCCACCTTCACTGGCCGGCCCTCGCTTCGTTGATCGCGGCCCACACCCGCTCGGGTGTGGCCGGCATATCGATGTGACGGACGCCGAGGTGAGCCACGGCGTCGATGACGGCGTTGAGCACCGCCGGGGTTGATCCGATCGTTCCCGCCTCGCCGATGCCCTTGGCCCCCAGCGGGTTGATGGGGGTCGGGGTTTCGCTGGCAACCAGCTCGAACGAGGGCAGCTCTGGTGCGGTGATCGCCGCGTAATCCACCAGCGTGCTGGTCAGCGGGTTGCCGTCGGCGTCGTATCGCACCTCTTCCAGCAGCGCCTGCGCGGCACCCTGCGCGATGCCGCCGTGCCGCTGGCCTTCGGCGAGCACCGGGTTGAGGATCCGCCCGGCGTCGTCGACGGTGACGTGCCGCACCAGCCGCGCCTTCCCGGTCTCGGTGTCCACCTCGACCACGGCCACGTGCGCGCCGAACGGGAACGTCGGCGCGCTGGCGTTGAAGCGCGCGTCGGCGGCCAGGCCATCCGGCCCGGCCCGCTGCGCGATCTGCCCCCAGCCCAGCGCGGTCGCCGGGTCGCCGCGGACCTGCCAGGCGCCGCGGGCCGTGTCGAGTTCCAGGTCCGCCTCGGCCGCCTCGATCATCTCCGCGGCCAGGCGCCTGGCCTGATCCTTGACCTCACCCGCGGCCTGGACCACGGCGGTGCCGCCGAGCTGCAGCGACCGGGACCCGAAGGTGCCGATCGCCTCGGGGATCGCGTCGGTGTCGCCGTGGACCACGGTGACCTGGTCCATCGGGATGCCCAGCTCGTCCTCGACCAGCATCGCCCACGCGGTGTGGTGCCCCTGCCCGTGCGCGGAACTGCCGGTGAACACGGTCGCCGCGCCGGTGCCGTCGACCACCACCCGCGCCGTCTCCCCGCTCATGTCGCCGGCGGTGATCTCCACGTAGGCCGACAGCCCGATGCCGAGCTGGATCACGTCACCGCTCTCCCGGCGGCGCGCCTGCTCGGCCCGCAGCACGGGGTAGCCGGCCCCGGCCAGCACCCGGTCCAGTCCCGCCGCGTAGTCACCGGTGTCGTAGGTGGCCCCGGTCGGCGTGGTGAACGGGAACTTCTCCGGCGCCACCACGTTGATCCGGCGCACCTGCGCCGGGTCCATGCCGATCTCGGCGGCGAAGTCGTCGATGGCGCGCTCGATCGCGGCGGCCGCCTCGGGCCGGCCCGCGCCCCGGTAGGCGGCGATCGGCGTGGTGTTGGTCACCACGGCCCGGAACGACGCCCCGGCGTGCGCGAGGTCGTACACCCCGGCCGCCATGAGCACGGTGAGCTGCGCCAGGAACGCGCCGAGGCGGTTGAAGGCGCCGCAGTCCTGTATCACGTCGAGGCGGTAGGCGAGCACCCGGCCGTCCCGGGTTCCGCCGATCTTGTAGGTCTGCAGCTGGCCCCGGCCGTGGACCATGCCCACCATGTTCTCGCTGCGGGACTCGATCCAGCGGACCGCGTGCCCGGTGTGCTTGGCCGCCCAGGCGATGCAGATGGCGTCCCGGTCCACCGCGACCTTGGCGCCGAACCCGCCGCCCACGTCCGGGGTGATCACCCGCAGCACGGCCAGGTCGAGCCCGAGGGCCCCGGCGATGGCCCCGCGGGCGAGCTGCGCGTTCTGCGTGCTTGACCAGATCGTCAGCCGGTCGCCGGTCCAGGCCGCCGCCATCGCCCGCGGCTCCAGCGGCACCGGGGCGAGCCGCTGGTTCACGATGGTCCGCTCGAGCACCACGTCGCAGCCGTCGAAGCTGGCGTCGTCACACTCGCCGGCCGTCCCGGTGCCGGCCACGTTGCTGTCCGTGCCGGGGAACAGCAGCGTCTCGCCGGTCAGGGCGTCTTCCACACCGGGCACCGGCGGCAGCGGGTCGTAGTCCACGCTGACCAGTTCCGCCGCGTCCTCGCCCTGGTAGCGGCCCTCGGTCAGGACCAGGGCCACCGGCTCGCCGACGTAGCGCACCCGGTCGACGGCCAGCAGCGGCTCGGCGACGGGGTCGCCGTCCTCGGGCGGGGCCGGAAGATCCGCGGCCGTGAGCACCGTGACCACCCCGGGCAGTTCGGCGGCGGCGGCGGTGTCGATGCCGGTGATCAGTGCGTGCGCGATCGGGCTGCGCACGATGGTCACGTAGGCCGCGCCGGTCAGCTCGGGCAGGCGGAGGTCGTCGGTATAGACGCCGCCCCGGGTCAGCAGCCGCGGGTCCTCGGTGCGCAGCACCCGCGTGCCCATGATGCTCATCGGTTCTCCGTTACCTCGGGGCCAGTGTCAAAGCCTGCCACGATCTGGGCGTCTTCGCCGCACCGGCCCGCCCGTGGCCAGGGCGCCAGTTCGGCGAGGCCGGCCAGGACACCGTCGGCGGCGGCCAGGTCATCGTCGAGTGACCGGTCGGCGGTGGCCCGTTCCAGTACGGAGTCGGCCAGTTCGTAGGCCCGCCGCAGGCCGCCGCCGGCGTCCTGGCCGCGGTCCTGCATGCGCAGCGCCCTCGTCGCGGCGATCAGCTCGCAGGCCAGCACGGCACGGTAGGCCGCCACCGCGTCGCTGGTGGCGCGGGCCGACTGGGGGGCGAAGCCCGCGTGCTCCTCCACCCCGCGGGACAGTACCGCACCGCCCAGGGCGGCGGGCGCCGCGAAGCGGCGGATATCGGCGACCGCGGAGTGCGCCACGTACTCCAGGATCATCACGCCGGAGCTGGCCCGGTCGCGGGCGAGGAAGGCGTTCAGCCCGGTGAACGAGGGCTCCATCAGCGTGCCGAGCCGGGCCACCGACAGGGCCGCGGTCTGGAACAGCGCCGCGCGGACCGCGTCCAGGGCGAGGCCAAGGTAGGCGGCGTGGAAGTTCCCGTTGTGCCACGCCGCCTGTCCGGCCACGTCGATCAGCGGGTTCTCGGCGCTGCCGTTCAGCTCGGCGGCCAGCACCACCTCGGCCTGCTCGACCGAGTCCAGTGCCGGGCCGTGGACCTGGGGAAACGCCCGGTACCCGTACGGATCCTGCACCCGCGCGGCACGGAACCGGCCGGCCGCCAGCAGCGCCCGCATGCTGCCCGCCACCCGCTGCTGGCCGGGATGCGGCCGGGCCAGGTGCACCGCCTCGGCGTACGGCTCGACCGAGCCGTGCACCGCGAGCAGCGACAGCGCCGCCACCGGGGCGGCGCAGCGCAGCAGGCCGGCCAGGTCGTGGCAGGCCAGCGCGCCATCACCCAGGGTGGCCGCGCTGCTGTTGATGAACCCGAGTGCCTCGCTGGTCCTGATGGCGAACCGCGGCGGCGGCCCGCTGCCGCCCTGCCAGGCGCGCTCGCCGAGCAGGCACAGCCCGGTGGAGGCCAGCGCGGTGAGGTCCCCGGTGCCGATCGCCCCGTAGAGCGGCACCGGCGGGGTGAAGCCGCGGTTGATGGCGTCGGCCAGGACGGGCAGCAGCGCCGGGTCCACGCCCGAGCCGCCGGCGCCGAGCTGGTTGAGCCGCACCACGAGCATGGCCCGGGCCACCTCGGGCGCCAGCAGCGGCCCGGTGCCCGCGGCGTGGCTGCGCAGCAGCCGGATCCCGTGCTCGGCCCGGTCGCCCTCGCCAAGGTCCACCACGTGATTGGCGCCCACCCCGGTGTTCCGGCCGTACACCGGCTGCCGCGCGGCCAGTTCCTGCCCGGTCCGCCAGGCCGCCGCGGCCGCGGCCACGGCCCGCTCGCCGACCGCCACCTCCGCCTGCCGCCGGGCCACCGCCGCCACCGCGGCGCAGCCCAGCGACGCGCCGTCGATCACCACGACCGTGCCGGTCACAGCTCCCGCCGCCTCCCCCCGCGCATGCTCACGGGCGATTTTGCGTAACGATACGTCGGCGCTGGCCGGATGCCCGCAGGCAGGCCCGCCTCCACCGGGACTTTTCCGGCCGTCACGGTGGCGCTAACTTGTCCGGGTGAGTCGTGGGGCCCCGGGCCCGGAGGACCGGCACGCGCAGCACCCGGGCACCGACAGCGCCGGCGCGGCCGCCGGATGCGCCGAGGCGGTCGTCGATACCGCGCGCCCGGCCGCGCGGGCCGTGGCTGCCCTGGCCGGGCTGCGTGCGCCCGTGGTCTGGGTGCTGCTGGCCATCACGTTCTTCACCGCGATCTCCGGCAAGCCGGTGGACGGGTTGCTGATGCTCATCGTGGCGGCGGGGCTGGCCTGGGACGCGGGCCGCCGCGCGCTGCGCCATGCCGGACCCGGACGCCACCCGGACGACGGCACCCTGGAAGCCGAGGGAGCCACGGAAGCCGAGGGAGCCACGGAAACCGAGGGAGCCACGGAAGCCGGGGATGACGCGGTGGCCCGGCCGTCCCGCCTGTCCGGCGGCCGCCGGGCAGGCGGGAGCCGGCGGCTCCTGGCCGTGGCCGCGTTGCTGGTGTGCGGCGCCGCCTACGCCGGCCTGGTGGGCTCGTTCAGCCGCTACTCCTGGCCCGCGACGGCGGCCATCGTCGGGCTCGGCACGATCGTGGTGGTGACCGGCTGGCACGGCCCGCTCCGGGCCCGCCCGGCCGGCGGGCGGCCGCCGGTGGCCGGCACGCTCGCCTGGGCCGTGGTGCTCGTCGCGGGCTGCCTGTGGGAACTCGGCGCCCTGCTCCAGCAGCCGTCCCTCACCACGGACTCCTACGCCCACCCGACGATCAGCACCCTGACCGACCCGCTGCTGGCCGCCTCGCCCGGCCGCTCGGCACTCCTGCTCGGCTGGCTCGCCCTCGGCTGGTACCTGGTGGACCGATGATCTGGCACGAGGTGACGATTGCCGGGTACCTGGTGGTGGTGGCGGGCATCGTGCTGCTGCAGGTGCTGGCGACCAGGACCCGGGTGCCGGTGCCGTCCCTCGGGGACCTGTTCACCCGGGCCATGCGGAGCCGGACCGGGCGGGTGGGCGTGCTGGTCGCATGGGCCTGGATCGGCCTGCACTTCTTCGCCAGATAACGGTCCGCCAGATAACGGTCCGCCAGATAGCAGATGGGGCCCGTCACGGCGCTGTGGGGCCCCTTCACGTGGCTCCCCGCCGGCTTTCCGTACCACCCGCAGGGAGCCCTCCGCTACCTCATATCCCCGCTGGCGCGTGCCTCGTCCGCGGGGCCCTGTTGCGCCGCCACCAGCAGCGGCATGATCGAAATGACATCCTCGCGGCCGTGCTTCTGGCCCGCCTGGTAGGCCTCAGCCTCGCGGGCCACCCGTGCCGCCTCTGCGGTGGCGCGTGCCGCCGCCTCCTGCCAGTGCTTTACTTCCCGGCGCATGTCCGCCCGGCTCCGGGCGAGTTCCCGGCGCATCTCCGCCCGGGCCCTCGACCGGGCGGCCCGCCAGCCGATCGAGGCGCCGACGGCCACCCCGATCACCAGGGGGATGATCATTGGGCCACCTCGTTCGCGGCCGGCGCGGACCACTTTCCCGTGTTGGGGGTGATTCCGCAGGTGAAATGGCCGCTCTGGCCCTTGCATACTGCGTGATTGAGGATAATGCTGATCATTACCAGGTCTCCTTGGTCTGTTGGTGCAGTCGGGAGCTTGGTTTCCGCTGGGCTGGCGGGGTCCGACCGCTGGCCCAGCAGCATGTCCGGGGACGGAATGGTGGCCGCCCCGGCGACGCGGCTTCATCGCAGCTCGATCGGGCTTCCGGCGGGCCTCGCGCACGCTGGCGCGGTCCTGGCTCTGACGCAGTGGCAAGGACGGGGCCGATCCGCCGGGCCCTCGGGCCCTTCGGGGCAAAAAGCGGTGGCACTCTCCGCCTTTGCCCCCTGGCGTTCATGTGGCCCCCTGAACCTTGGCCGCATCTCCATTGAACGACAGCGCTCACCTGTATGCAATGCCAAAAATGCAAACTGCAGTGCAGATAGCCCTACCGGACTTCACGGAGGCCACTCCAGGCACTACGCTGCAGTGAAGTCACACCCACTCGGGGTCCCCAGCGACCGAGGGAAGGCCGGGCGCGTGCCTGAGCAGGGCGCTTCCATAGGTGGCCACAGGCTCGCAGCAGAGCTGCGGCGCCTGCGCGAGCTCACGGGCCTCACCGGCGAGGAGGTGTCCCAGCGCCTTGGCTGGTCGGGGTCCAAGCTGAGCCGCATTGAGCGGCACCGCATCGGGGTGAAGCAAGCCGACCTGCGCGAACTCCTGGCACTCTATGACGTGGACGAAGGTTATCGGGGTGAACTACTTGCCCTTGCCCGCGAGTCGCGGCAGAAGGGCCTGCCCCAGCAGGCCGCGGCCAGATTCCCCCAAGTCGCGACGTATGCCGAGGCCGAGGCCGAGGCCGAGTCGGTGTGGAATTGGGAACCGCAGGTTGTTCCCGGGCTCCTTCAGATCCCCGAATACGCCCGGGCCGTGGCGGAACTCTGGCCGGGCATGTTTCCTGGCCCCGCGACCGAGACCGACCGCCGGGTCGAGGCCAGGCTGCTGCGCCAGCAGGTCCTCACCAGGGACCCGCCCCTTCAGTTGTCTGTAGTAATGGACGAGTCTGTGCTTCGGCGCAGATTCGGTGACCGTACCGTTATGCGGCAGCAATTTGAGCATCTAGCGCGTGCTTCGGAACTGCCGAATGTCGAGATCAGGGTATTCCCCCTGGATAGAGATCACCCGCCACTGCCGATTGCGGCATTCTCCTACATGCGATTCCTGCCTATTCATGCTGTCCCGCGTAAAGACATGGTGTCCGTGGAGCATCTCGAAGGTGATTCCGACCTGGAAGACGAGGAGCAGACCTATAGATACCGGGTTGCATTCGAGTATCTCGTCAGATGGTCACTGGAGCCAGAACTGTCGCGTGCCCTCATGGCAGCGGCTGCTCGCGACGACTGGCAGTAGCCAGTGGCACGCGAATGGTCGATCAACCTGGCCCGGCAAGCGGGTCACAGTGGACCACCGGCACTCTTCAGGTCATCGATAAACGAACGCCATGCCGCCTGGTCGAGGAGCAGCACAGGACCCATGCCGCCGTCCTTGGTGTCCCGGACACCAATCATCTCGCCACGAAGTTCGGCGACCTCCACGCAGTTACCGTTCATGGAGCTCCACGAACTCTTCCGCCACGTGATGCCATCCTCGATGTCCCGGCCGGACTGGACGTGCTCCCCAAACGCCACAGAACTCGCCACCTCAGATAATGGTCGCCGCTGAACAGACCTGCCGCAGCGCACGGGTGGCCGGGCATCGCGAACTTTATACACCCACCCAGGGCAGCGCGGGCACGATTCTCCGGTTGCAGGCGCGTCACGATCATCTGTGTCGCGGCCCGGCTAATCGCCTTTCCGGCGCACACCGGCCGCAAGCAGGCAAAAAGCCGACGGCGGCCGTCGCGGGCCGCCGCCAGGCTGGTTGCTGCGCTGCTATGAGTTGGGGACAGCCATCTTGACGTTGGCGCCGGGGGCGGCGCCGAAGAAACGGTGGAAGCCCTGCTGGAGCAGCGACAGGTCGATGATCCGGGTGGCGGTGGCGGTGCTGCCGCTGGCGGTGGCGGTGACCGTCACCTGGTTGCCGTCCTTGATGGAGCCGATGCCGTCCCGCTGGGCGTTCACCATGGTGGAGCTGGTCACCTGGTAGCTGCGGCTGAAACCGTCGGCGCTGCGCAGCGTGATGGAGGTGCTGGACACGGCGGTGACCTTGCCGGTCTGGAACGTGACGGTCTGGTAGCCGCCACCGGACTTGGGCACCACGACGGTGCCGTGCACGGCGCCGAACAGCCCGCCGCCCAGCAGCCCGGGACCGCCGAAGGCGGGCCCGAACAGGAAGGGAGCGCGGTGCAGCATGCCCCGCGGGGCGCCATTGGCCGGCAGCGGGTGCAGCTTGCTCACCGACGGCGCGGGCGACGCGGTGGGAGTCGGGGTCGGCGAGGGCGAGCTGGTCGCGGCGACCGCGACCCCCGCCCCGGCGAGCACGCCCACCGTGACCACGCCGGCCAGCACCGCCACCCGGCGGGAGCCGGGCCAGGCGGCCCGCAGGCCGGTCTTGTCCGGTTGCGTGGGCTGATCGTGTTCTGGGCCTGCCGACATGGGCACCCAACTCCTTCAGGGCAGTCGCCGGTGCCCGCCCGGGCACTGTACGGGCAGGATTCCACGCCAAGTTGAGAGAAAGCTCAGCGGCAGCGCAAAGTTCTGCGTCAGGCCGGCCGGGCGGTTCTGACCTGGGTCAGGCCGCCCGCGACGTCTCCCGGCGGGTGGTCGCGCGCGAGGTCAGGATGCGCACCACCGTGCCGCCGATGCCGCCCACCGGCGCCCGCTTGACCATCTGCTCGGCCAGGACGATCGCGTCGGACGCCATCTTGCGAACCTCGGGCGAGGAGGTGATGGCGCGCCACGATGTCTTCAGCCGCTCCAGGCCGGCTTTCCCTTCGCGGGCCCCGACCAGGTAACCGGCCACGAACCCAATGATCGTCTCCATTGTCGCCTCACCCCACTGACGGGTACCTGAGCCGGTGCGTGGCTACGCACGGATGTTCCTCCGCCGGGGCACCGGGGCGCCCGGCGCAGCACGCCTCGTTACATCTCGCGGAGTTCGAGATAGCGCCTGATGTCGGGCAGCGACTGCACGATCAACGCCAGCACCGCCGCGATCAGTGCCGCCTTGATGAGGTTGCCGATCATCGTGTTCCCTCCTTCCCGTGCTCGCCGTCGTCTCCGTTTCCGCCTCCGCCGGGCGCGGTGACGGGCTCTATCTCGTCGGGGGCGAAGTAGAGGAACCTGCCGTGGTTGCGCTGCAGGTCGGCCAGGGGGTCACCGGCCGGGCTGACCGCGACGTGCACCTGGCCGTCCACGTCGTGCAGCACCGCCTCCACCAGGGCCTCGCGCCCGGTGAGAAAGATGTCCTGTGCGTCGGCGCGGCGGGCGCCCGGCCGCATCAGCACCCTGCTCCCCCTGGCGACCCGGATCCCGCCGACCAGGACGTGGTCGGTCTCCGGCGAGACAGACGTGTCGGCTCCCGGGTCCCACCAGGACTGGGCCGGCCGGTCCGCGGCCGGCCCGGTGCAGGAGGCCGGCTCGGTGCACGTGGGCGGCTCGGTGAACGTGGGCGGCTCGGTGCACGTGGGCGGCTCGGTGAACGTGGGTGGCTCGGTGAACGTGGGTGGCTCGGTGTCCGCCCTCCCCGGCCCGGGCGACAGGTAGCGGATGGCGCCGTGCATCCGCTCCAGCATCTCCGGGGGCAGGCCGTCCAGCCGGTCGAGCAGGTCGGCGGCGCGCGGGTCGGTGGCCCGCGCCTCCCGCCGCTCCGCCTCGGTCAGCGCGAGCGTGCGCAGGGTCAGGATCTCGTCGATCTCGGTGGCGTCGAAGAGGTCGCCGGCGCTCTCCGGTGCCACCTCGGGGTGGTCGTAGAGGATGACCGGCGAGGACAGCATCAGGTCACGGCACTCCGCCGGGCCGGCCTGCACCGGCCAGGTGCCGGTGTTCACGCACGCGGCCACCTCACCGGCGGCCCACTCCGGGGGATCGGTCATCGACAGGAACGTGCCGCCGCCGATGCCGACCAGCAGGTGCGCGGCGATCAATGCGTACCTCAGGCCGTCGTCCCTGGCGCGCAGCGGGGCCGGCGGCCGCGTCCGGTTGTCCACCCGCACCCGGAGCCGGAGGGCGCCGTAGGGCCCGGCGGTGCGCTCGGCGCGGGCCACGATGGCGCCGGCGAGCGCCTCGCAGCGGCGGAGCAGCCGGCCCGCCGGCTCCCCCTCCGGGCCGCCGAGCTCCTCGGCCTCCTGCGACCCGGCGATCTCGAAGGGCAGTTCCGTGCCCGCGCCGAGCAGGCCGGCGACCCGGCCGCGCAGGTGCAGCTCCCGCTCCACCGCCTCGTCCCACGAGCCATACTCGGTCCCGCCCGCCGACAGCGTCGCCACGTCGGTGGCCGCGCCGGTGCCCGGGTCGATCCGCTGTGCCGTGCGGCGCTGCAGGTGCAGGAAGCGCAGGCCGATGTCGAACTCGGCCTCGCCGGGGCACTCGACGAGGCACTCGGTCTGGCTGGCCGACGGCTCGTGCTCGTCGATGGCCCGGTAGGACGGCGGCATGAGCACACCGAACTGGAACCTGGTGCGGTTCTTCTGCGCGGACCGCCGGTACGGGTAGAGCAGGTAACCCTCGTAGAGCACGGCGTCCGCCACCTTGCGCGCGTGCTCCAGGTGCGCCGGGTCCACGGTCATGGCTGCTCCGGAGCGCCGGAGCCGGCCCGGGCCAGCAGCTCGGTGAGCGTCATGTCCCAGGTCGGCAGCGCATGCGCGGACTTGAAGCGCTGCAGGTCCGCCATGGTCTGCTTGCTCATCCTGATCCAGGCGCTGTTCGGGAAGTGGGCGTCGATGGCCTCGCGCCAGACCGAGACCGGCAGCCGGTAGGCCGCTTCTTTGCTCCACGGCACCTGCTGCACCTGGATGCGGCCGTCGATGACGGTGAACACGGTGCCGCTGAACAGCAGCAGCAGCGGGATCTCGCCCGCCTCCAGGCTGTCGAAGTACCGGGCGGAGCCCACCTCAAGGTCATAGGTGAACGCGATCGGCAGTTCGGTCTCGGTAGCGCCGGAAAAGCCGGGCACCATCGTCGCCACGGTGCTGAACTGCATGGGCTTCAACGTGTCGGCCCAGCGTCCGGTATCGCCGAAAAGGTCGTTCAGCCGTTCCGCTTCGGCGGCCGAGTAGCGGCGCCTGGCCGGCTCGATCCTGATCTGGCAGCGCAGCGCGATCGCGTCCACCCGCTGGCCGCTGGTCTCGCTGATCCGCAGCACCAGCGACAGGGACGGCACCACCGCGAACCGGTCGACGTTGGTCCCGATGCAGTCGAAGGCAAGCTCGGCCACGTCAGGACTCCTGTGCCAGTGCTGGCCCTGACCCCGCCACCCCGCGCTTTGCTGGTCCTGACCCCGCCGCCCCGCGCTCTGCTGGTCCTGACCCCGCCGCCCCGCGCTCTGCTGGTCCTGACCCCGCCACCCCACCCAAGGGCCGGGCCCGGGAGCGTACCTGGCCGAGGAAGTCGGCGATGCTCTGCCGCGCTTGCTCCCCGCCGTCGAAGCCGCGCCAGTACAGCCGCATCCGGCCGGCCAGCTCGTAGCAGGCGTCGACCGGCACCAGGAAGTGCTCCACGCTTTCCTCGGTCCGGCAGATCAGCGCCGCCTCCACGTCCGGTGCCAGGGCCCCGAGCAGCGGGTGATCGGCAGCGAGCCGGTCCCAGGCCGCCAGGTCGAGGCGGCACTGCGTGGCGCCGGCCGGGCTCGGGTAGAAGCCGGTCACCTCACCAGCCGCCGAACCGCGCAGGAAGAACGCAAGCCCGACGGGGACCTCAAGCACGTCCCACTCGGCGCCCGTCATCGGGTGCGCCGGATCCGCGAGGTACCGGTCCGGTACCGAGCGGTACCGGCCGCCGCCCGCCTGCCCGTGGGTGAACAGCAGATAGCACGGGCGGCAGGCGCACATCAGGCTGGACCGCTCCAGGTCGGCGACATGCCCGTGCTCGGCGCCGATGCCGGCCGCGCAGAACTCGCACCTCTCCTCGTCCCGCGGGGCGGCCGCGGCATCCTGCGAGACGGCCCCGGCGCGGTCCCCCTCCGTGCCCACGCCGGGGCCCTCTGCCGGGGTGCCCGCCCGGGGCCCGGCCGGCCGGTCAGAGACGAACCTGCGCAGGCCCGCGGCCCCGCTCATGAGGGCACCGCCGCCGGGACCGCCACGCGGACGCCCTGGCTGTCAGCCAGCAACGGCAGCGGGTCGAGGTGGGCGGCCAGGCCGTCCAGCCCCGCGCCGGCCCGGCAGACGTCGTAACGGCTGCCGCACGGGCAGGTCAGCACCTCGCGGTCGAGCCGCCCCTCGCCGAGCGGGGAGTCGCAGGAGGCGCACTCGTCGCGGTAGGCGTACAGCGTGCCGCGGACCGCGCAGACCAGCACGGTGAGGCCGCCGGCGGCCGCGGTCACCGGCCGGGAACTGGGCGGGCCGATGTCCGGCAGCAGGACCCACTCGCCGCCACCGGCCCCGGCCGGCAGGCCGCCGCCGGGCACCTCGTCCGGACGGGGCCCGATCTGGAGCAGCGCGGGCCCGGGTGGAGCGGTCATCCCCTCCACGACCACCTCGCTCACCTCGGGTGCCGCGTCCCGCACGGCTCCCTCGATGGCCAGCCGGACGGTGACGGTCGAGGAGGGGCAGCCGTGGCAGGAGCCTTCGAGCCGGAGCCGGGCGACGCCGTCGGTCACCCCCAGGTACTGCACCCCGCCGGCGTGCGAGCCGAGGTAGGGGCGCACCTGGTCGAGCGCCCGCTGGATCCGGGCGTCCACATCAAGCGGGTGCAGGCCGTGCAGCAACAGCAGGCCCTCCACCAGGGGGTCGGCGGTGAGCCGGCCGGTGATGGCCCGGCCCGGCTCACCCTCCTCGGCCAGTGCCGCCATGATGGCGGCCAGGCCCTCTCCGTACATCCCGACCAGCAGGCGGACAAGCTCCTCGGCCGTCTCGGCGGCGGCGCCGCCGCGCGACCGCAGCGAAGCGAGCAGCTCCTCGATACGTGTTCCCGCCTGCGCGACGCTGGTCATCTGGCCTCCTCGGCAGTCGCGGCACCGCCGCCCCGCGGCACCGCACATCCCTCAGGTTGCCAGGGTGACCGTCAGCGGCGAGTGCACCTTCTCCAGCTTCTTCCCCTCGCCGAGGTACATGTGCACGCCACAGGGCAGGCACGGGTCGAAGCTGCGGACCGCCCGCATGATGTCGATGCCCTTGAACGTCTCCGGCGGGTTCTCCTCGAAGATCGGCGTGTTCTGCACCGCGTCCTCGTACGGCCCGGGCGTCCCGTAGACATCGCGGACGCTGGCGTTCCACGGGGTCGGCGGGTACGGGTGGTAGTTCGCGATCTTCCCGCCGCGGATCACCATGTGATGCGACAGCACGCCGCGGACCGCCTCGGTGAACCCGCAGCTGTTCGCCTCGTCGGGGACGCTGAACGGCTCCCAGGTCTTGGTGCGCCCGGCCCGGATCTCGGCCAGCGCCTTCTCGGTGAAGTACAGCGCGCACGCCGCCGCGTAGGCCTGGAAGTAGGTGCGGGCCCGGTCGCGCTCGATCGCGTTGGACAGCGGCGCCCCGTTCTTATCGGTGGGGATCTTCCACTCGAACGTGACCTCGGGCCTGCTGACCGTGCGCGGCAGGTTGATCAGCACGCTGTTCCCCGTGGACTTGACGTAGCCGAAGTCGACAAGCCTGCCGAGCGCCGTCGCCCAGAGCCGGGCGATGGGGCCGCCGCCGGTGTCGGCGGCGAGATGGTTCGTGCCGTCGAACCAGCGCGGTGACATCACCCAGCTGTACTTGCCGCCGAAGTCCCGCTTGGCCGGCTTGGGGATGGTGTGCTGGTTCCACGGGTGCCTGCGGTCCACCGGGTTGCCCAGCGGATCGCGGGTGACGAACATCTCCTGGTCTTCCCAGTCCTCGTAGTAAGAACTGCCGAGCAGGATGCGGATGCCGAGGTTGATCTCCACCAGGTCGTTGGTGAGCAGTTGCCCGTCCCTGATCACGCCGGGGCTGACGAACATCTTGCGGCCCCAGTCGGTCATGTGGTCGTACCGGAAGTCGCAGACCTCCGGGTCGTTGAGGCTGCCCCAGCAGACCATATCCGCGCGGCGCCGGCCGACCTCCTCATACCCGGGCAGCGCCTCGTAGAAGAAGTCGAACAGGTCGTCGTGCATCGGCACCACGCGCTTCATGAACTCCACGTAGCGCATGAGCCGGGTCAGGTAGTCGGTGAAGAGCTGGACGGTCGCGGTGGTCCCCACGCCCCCCGGGTACAGCGTGGAGGGATGCACGTGGCGCCCCTCCATCAGGCAGAACATCTCCCTGGTGGACCTGGAGACCTGCAGCGCCTCGCGGTAGAACTCACCTTCCAGCGGGTTCAGCGACCGCATGATGTCGCCGATGGTGCGGTAGCCGTGCTCGGCCGCGTGCGGCGCCTCGGTCCGGTTGGCCAGTTCCAGCACGCCCGGGTTGGTCTCGGAGACCATCCGCTCGCAGAAGTCCACCCCGACCAGGTTCTCCTGGAAGATGTTGTGGTCGAACATGTACTCCGCGGACTCGCCCAGGTTGATGATCCACTCACCGAGGTGCGGCGGGCGCACGCCGTAGGCCATGTTCTGGGTGTAGACCGAGCAGGTCGCGTGGTTGTCGCCGCAGATGCCGCAGATCCGGCTGGTGATGAAGTGCGCGTCCCTGGGGTCCTTGCCCTTCATGAAGATGCTGTATCCGCGGAAGATCGACGAGGTGCTGTGGCACTCGACGACCTTCTTCTGCTTGAAGTCAATCTTGGTGTAAATGCCGAGGCTGCCGACGATCCGGGTGATCGGATCCCAGGCCATCTCCACCAGGCCGGTGTCTTCGGCCGTCGTCATGGCACTCCCTTTCCCTCCCGGGCGGGAGCCAGCCAGGCACCCGCCCGTCCGAGTCAGTCGATCACCAGGTCTTCTTGAAGCCCGTCAGGAGCTCATCGCCCTTCTTGCGCCACTTGGGCTCCTCGTCGGCGGTTTTCGTGGTGAAGCCGCGGAGGGTGCGGATCACGGTGCCGTACATCGTGCTCGCCGTGGTGGAGACCTTCGATCCGGGTGGCTCGTCCATGAACGGCATGAACTTGTCCGGGAAGCCGGGCATGGTGCAGGCGATGCAGATGCCGCCCACGTTCGGGCAGCCGCCCACGCCGTTGATCCAGCCGCGCTTGGGCACGTTGCATTTGACCACCGGTCCCCAGCAGCCCAGCTTGACCAGGCACTTGGGCGAGCCGTACTCGCTGGCGAAGTCGCCCTGCTCGTAGTAGCCGGCCCGGTCGCAGCCCTCGTGGACGGTCGCGCCGAACAGCCAGGTGGGCCGCAGCGCCTCGTCCAGGGGGATCATCGGGGCCTGGCCCGCCACCTGGTAGAGCAGGTAGAGGATGGTCTCCGACAGGTTGTCCGGGTGAATGGGGCAGCCCGGCACGCAGACGATGGGCAGGCCCGCCTTGGACCGCCAGTCCCAGCCGAGGTAGTCGGGGACGCCCATCGCGCCGGTCGGGTTGCCCGCCATGGCGTGGATGCCGCCGTATGTGGCGCAGGTGCCGACCGCGAGGATGGCGGTGGCCTTGGGCGCCAGCCGGTCCAGCCACTCGTTGGTCGTCATCGGCTGCCCGGTCGCCGGGTTGTTCCCGAAGCCGCACCAGTAGCCCTCGTCCTTGATCGCCTCGTTCGGGATCGACCCCTCAACCACCAGCACGAACGGATCGAGCTCGCCGCGGTCGGCCTTGTGCCACCACTCGATGAACGTGTCCGCCCCGGTCTCCGGGCCGCATTCGTAGTCGATCAGCGGCCAGTGCACCGCGATCTTCGGCAGGCCCGGCAGGGCGCCGAGCACGATCTCCTCGATGCTCGGCTGGGTGGCCGCGGTCAGCGCGACCGAGTCCCCGTCACAGCCAAGCCCCCCGTTCATCCAGAGGATGTGCAGTACCGGCTCATCCCCGCTGCCTGCGCCTGGCCCCACTCCGCTCGACGTGGCTGTGGCCATCCGCGCCACCTCCTGACTTCCGATTCGGCGTTCGTGATGCGCGGACGGTCGTCATGCTAGACCTGGCTGGACCTGCCTACAAGACCAAGCGGGCAGTTGACCGGACAGAAATGTCCGGATCCACGTCACCGGCCAGCTACGGCGCGCCGTGAAACGGTCGCGACCCGCCATGCGAAGATGTCCATGAGGCCGGCCATCTCGCCAGTCAGCACTGGCTTGAGCAGGCGGGATGGATTAACCTGGCGTGACGCCTTTCAGACCGCCCGCGGCACGAGGGAGCGCTAAGGAGACGTACGGTGACCGAGATGATGCCGGGTCCGGGCGTGGACCCGATCCAGGTCACACCGGTCGTCGTGCTGGTGCAGATGTTCCCTGCGCGGCCGTCCTCGATACCGGACATCCGCGACTTCGTGCGGCGCTGCCTCGCCGAGTCCCCGCTCAACGAGGAAGGCACCCGTGCGGTCGGTGACACCGTGTTCCGCGCCCTGCTGGACGCCGCCGGGCCGACCGGGTCGATTCAGGTGGCGTTCCGCATCTTCCCCGAGCACGTCGAGGTGGACGTGCTGCACTCCGACAACCAGATCCAGCCGCTGAAAGCGCCGGACGGGTCACAGAGCGGCCAGCCCGCCCGGGCGGACCGCACCGTGACCACGACGGCCGCCCCGATGGCCGGCCCCGCCGAGGCGGACACTTCTGTCGCGGGTGCGGCGGCCGGGGCTCCGGACGAGCTCGCGGGCGCCCTGCCGGAGACGCTGGAACACCCCGACACGTTCGCGGACTGGATGTCCACCGCGCTCCGCCGCGAGGGCCTCACCCAGGAGGCCGCCGCCCGGATGCTCGGCGTGTCCGTGAAGACGGTGAGCCGCTGGGTCGGCGGCGCCACCGAGCCGCGCATGCGCGACCTGCGGCGAATCCAGGAAGTGTTCGGCGAAGTACCGATTTCATAGCGTTCGCGCGGGGCACCCTCGGGCGCCCCGCACCCGGCCGTCAGCCCGGTGGTTACCAGGAACCAAACTACAGTGGAACCAGCGATCAGCCAGACTTGTCTGTCCAGTTCACTGGACGTCCCCCCAGAAGTGTCCTAGCGTGCTTCCATGGCGGTACTTGCGGGTCGCCACCAACTCGGCCCGGACCGGGGCCGGATTCTGCTGCGCACTTTCCGTGACGGGCTGGCTGCGCAAGCGGGTCACGACCTCACCATCGAGGCCACCCGCTGGTCCGGAGTTCTCGAGGTGAACGGGGACCTCAACCCGGCCGCCCTCGATATCCGCATCGACATGGGCGCGCTGGTGGTGCGCGAGGGAACGGGCGGCGTCAAGCCACTGACCGACCGGGACCGTCGCGAGATCGCCGTCACGGCGCGCAAGGTGCTGGCCTCCGACCGCTACCCGGAAGCTGTCTTCGCCGCGGCTGGCTTCGAGCCCGCGGCCGGTGGGGGCGGCGAAATCAGCGGCACGCTGACCATCCGCGGCCAGCCACGGCCGGCCCGGGTACAGGTCAGCCAGGCCGGCACCGACCGCTACCACGCGGCGGCGAAAGTCATACAGTCCGACTACGGGATCAAGCCATATACCGCGTTCCTCGGCGCCCTGCGCGTCCGTGACGCCGTCGATATAGCGGTCGACCTTGATCTTTCAGACGCGGTAGCCGATTCGGGGGCGGGGTCATGACCAGCGGCTACGACAAGCAGACGGCGGCCAGGCTGGCCGCTGCCGGCGACGACGCGCTGCGCGCGTTCGCCCGGCGGGGCGAGCCCATGGGCGCCCTGGCCGAGCAGGCCGACGCGGTGGCGTCGGCGTGCCACGCCATGGCGGTGCGGTTCCACCAGGGCGGCAAGCTGGTGGTGTTCGGCACCGGCGCGGCCAGCACCGACGCGCAGCACGTCGCGGTGGAGTTCGTGCACCCGGTCATCGTCGGCAAGCGCGCGCTGCCGGCCATCTCGCTGACCACCGACGTGGCCACGGTGACCGGGATCGCCGAGCGCGAGGGCATGGACGCGATCTTCTCCCACCAGTTGCGCTACCTCGCCACGCCCGGTGACATCGCGCTCGGCATCTGTGCCACCGGGCACTGCGGCAGCGTGGTCGCCGGGCTGGCCACGGCCGGGGAACTCGGCCTGCTGACGATCGCGCTCACCGGCCGGGAGGGCCGGGCGGTGGCCGACGGCCCGGCCGCCGACCACGTGCTGCTGGCGGACTCCGACGATCCCCGGGTGGTCAAGGAGATGCACGTGACCATGTACCACCTGCTGTGGGAACTGGTGCACGTGTTCCTCGAGCAGCCCGGCACCCTGAGTCCGGGGGTGTTCGCGTGACCAGGCAGCGCGAGAGGGTAGTGCTATGACTACTCACAGTGGCCAGCAAGCCCGGCGGGGCCAAGGCCCCGTGACGGAGGAACGGGGCCTTGGCCCATCGGCGGGGTCCGGGGGGTCGTCCCCCCGGGCCAGCACCGCCCCGGAATGCCATGACGACGTCTGCATCACCTGCTCCGACACCGCCGTGGAGGTCACCGTGCTGCGGCTGCTCGATGACGGGCTGGCCGTGGTGGACGGCGGCCAGGGCGAGGAGGAGGTCAGCGTCGCGCTGGTCGAGGCCCGGGCCGGCGACACCGTCCTGGTGCACGCCAGGGAAGCCATCGCGATCGTGGGGAGGTGACGCCGCGGTGTCACACGATGTTGAGAACGGCATGAGCGCGATGGAGGCGCTCTACCCGTTCCTGTACTCAGACGCCGCGGACCTGGCCGACCTGATGGCCGAGGTGCGCGAGTCGACGCTGGCGAAGACCAGGGAGATCGCCGAGCTGCGCAACGTCGTGGCCGCCCGGGAGGCGACCCGCTTGGCCAACTGTGCCGAGGACATGGCCGCCCGGTTCGCCGCGGGCGGGCGCCTGTTCGCGTTCGGCAACGGCGGCAGCGCCACCGACGCCCAGGAGATCGCCACGCTGTTCCTCAGCCCGGCCAGCGACGCCCCCTCGCTGCCTGCCTTCGGGCTGGCCAACGACACCTCCGTGGTCACCGCGCTGTGCAACGACGTGGGCGTCGACGTTGTGTTCGCCCGGCAGCTCGCGGCGTTCGGCCGGCGGGAGGACATCGCGGTCGGGCTGTCCACGAGCGGCAACTCGGAGAACCTGATCCGCGCGTTCGCCGAGGCCAGCCGGCACGGGATGCTGACCGTCGGGCTGGCCGGCTACGAGGGCGGCGCCATGGCCGAGCTGGACAGCATCGACTACCTGTTCGTCGCGCCGTCCACCTCGGTGCACCGGATCCAGGAAGCCCAGACCACCATCTACCACGTGCTCTGGGAACTCACCCTCGCCGCGCTGGCCCCGCGCCGGGCCGGCACATGACCGGGCCGGGGGGAGCCATAACCGGGCCGGGGCGCATATGACCGACCGGGGAAGCGAGATGGCGGGCCGGATGCTGATCGCCGGCATCGGCAACATCTTCCTCGGTGACGACGGGTTCGGCCCCGAGGTCGCCAGGCGGCTCGCCACCGAGAGCCTGCCCGGCTGGGCCCGGGTCGCCGACTACGGGATCAGCGGCATGCACCTCGCCTACGACCTCGCCAATGGTTACGAGACGGCCATTCTCATTGACGCAGCCCCGCGAGGGGGCGAGCCTGGCTCTGTGACCGTGCTCGACGTAGCAGCGGAACACCGGCGGGACCTGGCCGCGGCCGCGGGCCCGGCCGGCGCGAGCCGGCTGTTCGACGCGCACGGCATGCAGCCCGACGTGGTCCTCGGGGTGCTGGACATGCTCGGCGGGGGGAGCCCGGCCCCGGCGCGCATCCTGGTGGTGGGCTGCGAGCCCGCCAGCGTCGACTACGGGATGGAGCTGAGCGAGCCGGTCGCGGGCGCGGTGGACGAGGCGGTCCGGGTGGTCCTTGGCCTGGTCGCCGAGGCCGGCCGCGGCCGCCACGACGCCGGCGCCGGCGCGGCCGCGGGCCACGGCACCGCCGAGGACGGCGGCGCCGCCCCAACCCCCGGGGCCGGGAGCCCCGTAGTCCCCGAGACCACTGGTTAAGGAGTGTCACATGTGCCTTGGCATTCCCGGTGAGGTGATCGAGTTCCTTCCGGAACAGCCTGACCTGGCACGCGTGGACGTCAGCGGGGTGCGCCGGGTCATCAACGTCGGCCTGCTCTCCGACGAGCCGCCGGAGCCGGGCGAGTGGGTGCTGATCCACGTCGGCTTCGCCCTGTCCAAGATCGACGAGGCCGAGGCCGCCGCCGCCCTGGAGTTCCTGGAGGGGATCGGCCAGGCCTACGAGGACGAACTCGCCGCGCTGCGGGACTCCCAGATCGACTAGGAGCTGGTGACATGCGTTTCGTCGACGAGTTCCGCGACGCGGAGAAGGCGCACGCACTGGCCGCGCGCATCGCGGCGCTGTGCGAGCCCGGGCGCCAGTACAAGCTGATGGAGGTGTGCGGCGGGCATACGCACACCATCTACAAACACGGCCTCGAGGACTACCTGCCGGAGTGCGTCACCCTGGTGCACGGCCCGGGCTGCCCGGTGTGCGTGATCCCGATGGGCCGCGTGGACGACGCCATCCACCTGGCCTCACAACCGGACGTGATCATGACCTCGTTCGGGGACATGATGCGGGTCCCGGGCAGCAACGGGGCGTTCTTCGACGCCAACGCGCGCGGCACCCACATCAAGATGGTCTACTCGCCGCTGGACTCGCTGAAGATCGCCAAGGCCAACCCGGACAAGCGGGTCGTGTTCATGGCGATCGGGTTCGAGACCACCGCCCCGTCCACCGCGATGACCGTGCTCCGGGCCCGGGCACAAGGGCTCGGGAACTTCTCGGTGTTCTGCAACCACGTCACGATCATCCCCGCCATCAAGGCCATCCTGGACTCCCCCGACCTGCGGCTCGACGGCTTCGTCGGGCCGGGCCACGTGTCCACGGTGATCGGCTGCCGGCCGTACGAGTTCATCGCGAAAAGCTACGGCAAGCCGGTCGTGGTGGCCGGCTTCGAGCCGCTGGACATCCTGCAGTCCATCTACATGCTGATGGTGCAACTGCATGAGGGCCGCAGCGAGGTGGAGAACCAGTACTCGCGGGTGGTGCCCTGGGACGGCAACCCGGTGGCGCTCAAGGCCATCGGCGAGACCATGGAACTGCGGCCCTACTTCGAATGGCGCGGGCTCGGCTTCATCTCCCACTCGGCGCTGAAGATGCGCGGGGCCTACGCGGACTTCGACGCCGAGCTGCTGTTCGACGTGCCCGGGGTGCGGGTCGCCGATCCCAAGGCGTGCCAGTGCGGCGAGGTGCTCAAGGGCGTGCTCAAGCCGTGGGAGTGCAAGGTGTTCGGCACCGCCTGCACCCCGGAGACCCCCATCGGCACCTGCATGGTGTCGCCGGAAGGCGCCTGCGCCGCGTACTACAACTACGGCCGGCTGAACCGGCAGCGGGTGCCCGAGGCGATCTCGATAGAGCCGAGCAGGCCATGACGGACCACCGGGTGCTGCCCGCGTCCGGCCGCGAGCAGCAGGTGCTCGACCGGATCGAGCGGGCCCGGCGGCGGCGGCCCAAGCTCAGGGAAGAACGCATCACGATGTCGCACGGGGCCGGCGGCAAGGCGACGCACACCCTGATCGAGGCCATCTTCCTCGACGCGTTCCGCAACCCGCTGCTCGAGCCGCTGGAGGACGCCGCCCGGCTCCCGATGAAGGGGGATGGGGAGGCGCGTGGGACGACGGTGGCGCTGACCACCGACTCCTTCGTGGTGTCGCCGCTGTTCTTCCCCGGCGGCAACATCGGCGACCTGGCGGTCAACGGCACGGTCAACGACCTCGCGGTGGCGGGCGCCACCCCGCTGTACCTGTCGGCCGGCTTCATCCTCGAAGAGGGCTTCCCAGTCGCCGACCTGACCCGCATCGCCGGGTCCATGCGGGACGCGGCCGCCGCGGCCGGGGTCGCCGTGGTCACCGGGGACACGAAGGTGGTGGAAAGGGGCAAGGCCGACGGCTGCTACATCAACACCGCGGGCATCGGCACCGTCGCGGCGGGCGTGGACCTGGGCGTGGCCAACGCCAAGGCGGGGGACAAGATCCTCGTCTCCGGGCCGATCGGCGACCACGGCGTGACCATCATGCTGGCCCGGGGCGAACTGGACATCGAGGCGGACGTGGAGTCCGACACCGCGCCGCTGGCGGGCCTGGTGGCCGGGCTGCTCGCCGCTGTGCCTGGGGTCCGCGCGCTGCGCGACGCGACCCGGGGCGGCGTCGCGACCATCCTCAACGAGATCGCCAAGGCGGCGGACGTCGGCGTGCTGGTCACCGAGGACGCCATCCCCGTGCGCGACCAGGTCCGCGGCGCGGCGGAACTGCTCGGCATCGACCCCCTCTACGTGGCCTGCGAAGGCCGCCTGGTCGCCGTGGTGGACGGCGCCCGGGCGGAGGAGGCCCTCGCCGTCCTGCGCGCCCACCCGCTCGGCGCACAGGCGGCGATCATCGGCGAGGTGACCGCCGAACCGGTCGGACTGGTCACGATCAAGACCACGTTCGGCGGCACCCGGATCGTCGACCTGCTGGTCGGCGACCCGCTACCGCGCATCTGCTGACCGCGCCGGGAGGCCGCGTGCACGAACTGGCGATCGCCGAGAGCGTGGTCGACACGGTGACGCAGCGGCTGCCCGGTGCCAGGATCACCCGGGTGCACCTGGAGATCGGCGCGCTGTCGGGCGTGGTGGCCGACTCGATCAGGTTCTGCTTCGACCTCGCCACCGAGGGCACCGGCCTGGAAGGAGCCACGCTGGACATCACCGAACCCCCCGCGCGGTGCCGGTGCCGCAGTTGCGGCGCCGAGTTCCAGCCGGACTCACCGATCGTGCTGTGCCCCTGCGGCAGCGCGGACGTGGCGGTGCTCGGCGGCGAGGAACTCAAGATCCTCTCGGTCCAGGTGGCGTGAGATGTGCGCGACCTGCGGCTGCGCTGGTGACGAGCTGACCGGGCACG